>MDSX01038258.1_pt1 | contig 12568 bp, 17 predicted proteins | sample 811141 | NCBI WGS metagenome assembly MDSX01 (sample SAMN05326642, study PRJNA326480) | marine metagenome | isolation source: seawater | place: Atlantic Ocean: South East | collected 2010
AGTTTAGCATTTTTTTCCAAAAGGATAGCTTTTTTAAAACCTAAATTTTCATAAAAATTTAAGTTGCCATGACTTGGTATTTCTATTAATTCTTTTTTTCCATTAACAATATTTGTTACAACATTATTAAAAGTATTGAAAGAATTTTCAAGCATAAAATTATATAAATTTTTTGGCATCCAAGAAAATTTATGTAAATTACCAGGATGATACATAGCACCAGCAGTCATAATTCCTACAGCAAAATTATTGTCTAAAAAATATTGTACAACTTTTTCATTCTCTATTCCAGTGCTCAAAGTACCATCGATATCAAATAATACAATACCTGAATATTTTTTACTGTATTGTTCATTACTAGCAATAGCAAAGTAAAATAGAAGCCCCAATAATAATAACAGTAAAACAATTTTAAATATAGTTTTCATTTATTATATTTAAACTTATAATAAATGAAAACTGAACATACTGATGAATATAATTTAGGAATTTCACCAATTGTAGAAAAACTTTATATTTTAAGAACTATTGAAGCCCAAAAAAATACTATGAGTGTTAAATACAAAAAAGCTAAGCCTATTCTTCAAAAAATAACAAAAGAATTAATTGAAAGAAATAATTATTTACTTTTTAGACCCATGTGGGAAGAATTACACGATCGTATGGTTTATTACTATAATTATCTCAATCAACGTAATTTAGAAAATAAAGTTCCAATATTTTTTACTACATTACATAATGAAGCAGTAAAATGGTGGATGGAGGCTGATAAAAAAGGTAAATTAAGCGGTACTTTAATTCATTTTGATACACATGATGATATGGGTTTACCTGATACAAGTAAATATTTACTAAAAAATGGTAAGACATTAGATAAAAATGGTATAATCAAAGGAGCTTGTGGACAAATTTATTGGCCTGTAACATGTATTTTGCTCAGTAAAAAAATTAATCATGTTATTTGGGCTTTACCAAATTGGGTTTATGATAATAATAATGGTTTTGACCAAGTTCTAGTTTGTTCTAATGATATTATAGAATATATAAGAGATTCGTCTCAACCAAAAGATGAATTTCGTTTAGAAGGAGATATTAATGTTGTATCACAAGAAAAAATGGACCCTGATTTATATAGTTTTTATCATCCTCATCGCTTAGATAGAATAAAATTATCACGTACAACATCTTGGAATAAATTAACTAAAACAATTACGACAAAAAAATTTATATTAGATATTGATTTAGATTTTTTTGTATCTAACGGTACTAAAGCAAGTATAAATACTTATAAAAAAGATTTTACTGATTTAGAATCAACTGGAAGAGTACATGGTTTACCTGGTAAAACTAATCCTAGAGCTCTTTATGATGATAAAAAAGGTCGAGACCATCATAAAAATCTAAGAACCGAAGTTGCTTTAATAAAAAAACGGGTTGATAGATTTATTGAAGGATTACAAATATTAAAAAAACAAGGTATAACTCCAAGTTGTATTAATATATCTGATTCAACAACATCATTATTTACAGGAGACTCTAGTCGGGCTGTTTTCACAAACGAATATACTCCAAAATATTTTGTACCATTATTACATGAATTATTATTATCAAAAATTAAAAAAATTATTAAATAATAAATGGTTTTTCAAAAATGTGATAGTGGAAAAGCACCACAAGGAAATCCTTACTTACAATGTAATGAGATTGCATGTAGTAGTGTAAATCCTTTCATTAATGATTATGTACCAGAAATTGTACCTTCAGATCATAGTGGTAAAGGTCTTTTTGGTTTACAATCTAATTTCATTGGTCCATACACACATGCTGCAGCATTTACTTGTTCTGGAGGAAAACAAACTCGTGTGGAAGGTGATAATTGGGGAGGTGGTAGTGAATGGTTCGGATTAGGTGGAAATAATAATCAAATATATCCATTCCCAATATATTATTATACTAGATTTTTAGGAGCAATACATGGAGATGTAGAGCCTTATAAATCATTTGATAAAAATAGTACTTTTGCAAGCTGTAATCCCAAAGATTTTGTGGATGCTTTTAATAAATCCGATAAACAAGCTTTAATTACTGAAATAAATAAAATTAATACAAATATTATAAAACCGGCTGTACAATTTGCCATAGATACGACAAATCAAGCATTAAAAGAATTACAAAATGATAATTTAATAGATAATTCTCTTCAACCTTTAACTTTAGACAAAATATTATATCAAGAAAAAGATAAATTATGGGGTATTCCTCCTTCTGCAGCAAGTGCAAATACTTTATATAATTATTATTATACATTATCTGATAGTGATAGAGCACAGCAACAAAAACAATTTAGCGAAAAAATAAAAAATTGTAAAGTAGGAACTAATACATCTTTGGCAAATATGTCAGTATATTCAAAATTTAATTTGAATCTAGTAGATATTGCAAAAACTTGGTTAATTAGTTTTGTAGGAGATGAAAATGATAAAAATTTACAGGAACAAAGATTAATTGATTGTCCAGCAACTCTTATAATCACTTCTGGAGAAACCACTTGTGGTATTTGTGAAGGACAAAAATTAAATAATAATACTCCAGAAGTAGGTAAAATTTGCTGTGAAAATCAACAAAATGGAGGAATTTGGCAAATAACATCTCCTGACAGCCCTGCTATTTCTTATACATCAGATGGATGTAATGAAAAAACTTTAAGTCAAAATATCTGTTGTAACGCAGATTATGTTAATACACATTTATATACAAATGATGCTTATAAAGTTGCAAGTTTTGGTATGTTTCCTGGTGATGCACCGATTGGTCAATGTTCTCCTTGTCAAACAGGACAATATCCAAATTGTGAAGATCCTTTTTGTACAGAAGAAATTGAAGAAGATTCAAAAGTAAATTTAACAAATTCAACTAAAAGTAATGAATCTAAATTATGGATTATTATTTTACTTTTGGGAATTTTATTTATTGTTGGATCTATAAGCAGTTATTTTAGATTTAAATTAATTATTACTTTAATTTTTTTGGGAATCGGATTAACATTTCTAACAACAAGTATTATTTTATATAAAAATCAACAAGCTCCACCTACTCCGGCTACAAAATGGGCTTGTAATAGTAGTGATGGAACTTGTGCGGTGGATCCAAATGGTACTTTCAATTCTCCGCAAGATTGTATGGTTTCTTGTAAGAAACCAGTTCCACCTACTCCGGATACAAAATGGGCTTGTAATAGTAGTGATGGAACTTGTGCAGTGGATCCAAATGGTACTTTCAATTCTCAACAAGATTGTATGGTTTCTTGTAAGAAACCAGTTCCACCTACTCCGGCTACAAAATGGGCTTGTAATAGTAGTGATGGAACTTGTGCAGTGGATCCAAATGGTACTTTCAATTCTCAACAAGATTGTGAAGTTTCTTGTAAGAAACCAGATCCGCAAAAATGTCCTAGCGGAACCGTATATTGTGCACAAAATAAAAAATGTGTAAGATGTAGGCAAAAAATACCACCAAAACCAGTCCCAAGCGGAAATTGGGATTCCGCTTGGTTTTATAGCGGAGGTAAAGATAAATCAGGTAACTTTGCTCCGTATACAAATAATATGTTCGGACAAGTATTTAACGCTACAGTAAAAGAAAATAATTTTATTTCATCCAATGGTGCAGATCCAAGTTGTGGAGGAGGAGATCCACAAACAATTAATAAATGTAATCCAAAAATTAAATATCAAATGCAAGGTGGTAGTACATTATGTCAAATGGGTCCAAATAAAGGAAGTAGTGGAATTCAATTAGTTGGTGATAAAGGAAAAGTTGCAACATTAATTCATGGTCAACTAGGTGATTGGGATTATAAAACTTGCACTACAGGTAGTTTTTTACCTAGTTTTAATTCTAGAGCATTAAAAATACAAAAAATTATGCAAATGTGTGATGCGGGAACTAATAAAAAATATGTACAAAAAATTCAACAATCTGGAGATGGTAAATACCAATGTTTAATTACAAATCAAGCATTAAAAGATTCTGGATTATATTCTATGATACAAGATTCACAACCTGCAAATGTTGGAGTAGTTTTAGCTTTTGGCCACGGCTTAGGATATGGAAAATGTGGTAATTTTACTTTTATTAAACAAGGTAATAATTTTAGCGGTGTGCAAAATCCTAATCCTAATGAAAATCAAATAATTTTAAATATGCAAATTGGAACTAGATCTTGGAGTGGAGAAATTGGAGATTCTTGGGATACTATTGAACCAAGTAAACAGGGAATGTCTTCTTCTTATTTAACAAAAGGTATAAATGATCCACAAGATGCATGTTTTCAACCATTATTCAAAGAAATTCCTGATGAAAGTATAGATGCTCTTTTAAATTTATTAGTCCCAACTCCATCGGGAAAAAGTTTAACAGGTAATTTTGCTGGATTAATGGGTTGGGCAATGCCTGCAGCAGGAGCTGATAATTTAGATTCGGCAAATAATAGTATGAGTAAATTACAAGGATTACTTACTAAAGATAAAATCGTAGGTATATGGTGTGGATCTGGGTGTAATGATTGGAACCCAACTGCGCCCAAACAAGCACCTTGCAGTGTAAAAATAACTAGTGGTAATACTATTGCTTTAGGAAGTTTCCAATATGGTTTAGTCGGAGTTAACGCAAATTGTTCAAAAAATTTTACCAATAAATGGTATACCATGGGAGGACAAGGTGTGGATCCAAAACAAGCTGAATCTTTTGATGCAACAGCAATTATTAAACAAGCAGATTCAATGAATACAAATATTGTATGTTTTGATATGGAAGGACCATACAGCGATTGCGCAAAACCTGGATGGTTTTCTAAAAATATGTTAAATAAATTAAAAAAATTAATTGATGATATACGAACACAAAGAAAAGATTTTATTTTTGTTTTATGTCCTTTAGGAGATATAGGTCCGAATGGACCCAGTGATGGTACTAAATGGCTAGCTGGTCAAATTCCATATATGCCCACATTTGCAGAAACAAAAGATCACTTTGATTATGTTTGTCCCATGCTTTATTGGGGTGATACTACTTATAATTTAGTAGATTCAGAAAGAATTGGTATGTGGATTGCTGATTGGATTAATCCAGATGTTGGTGGATATCCACCAGAAAGAATTATATTAACTTGGGAAGATACTGCACTTATTAAAAAACCTAGTTGGGATGTCCTTACATTTTTAGCAAATATTACTAAAGGAGCTCAAAGTGTTACAGTAGGACCTAATCCTTTACAAACACCAACTGATTGTTCTGGAGGTGGAAGCGGAGGTGGTGGTACTAATTGTTACTGTCCAAAAGGAATAAAATGTGGAGGTGATTGTTCCGTCGGATCACAGGGTAAAGCGTCTTGTGATACATTAAAAGCTTGGAAGTGTCAGTGGAAATCTTAAAAATAAAATAGAATTATAATATAATCATTATTAGATTATAATTAAATGTTGAGTATCAAAAAAACGAAAATTGATACAGAAGCAGAAACAAATAATAATTTTTTTGAAAGTCCATATTTAATAAATAATTATTATAACATGAAACGACCAGATTTTTTTTTATTAAAATATTTAGATAAATTATACAAAAAAAACTCTAATTATGATATATGGTACACAATATATAACCTAACAATTTTATTTAGAGAACATGAAAATTTTCAAAAAGATTCCAAAAATTTTTTAGGAACATTTTGGGTAATTGCTCATAAATATTGGGAAGATGATTATTTATTTTTATATGAATATGAACTTGATGTTTGTGTCAATAGAAATAAAATTAGAAAAATAGAAGTATATATATTAGAAAAAATTTTTAGAAATGAAGAAAACTTTTTCTTTATTCCACATACAAAAGGAAAAATTAATAGTAATATATTTTTGGAACAAATTAAAAGTATGTTATAGTTAAAAATTATAGACCTTTTCCTTCACATTTTTCACATAAAGTATACTTACTTTTATCTTTTCTTTCACATCTAAAACAACTATTTGTTTTATATTTTATACAAAAACTACAAATATATTGTACTTCTCGTAAAATTAAGCCAGAACCATTACACTTTTGACAATTCATTTATTCTTTTATTAAGAATCTTTTTAATATTTGCAATTTCTAATTTTGTTGGAATTATTTTTCCAGATTCATAACCATTAATTACACTTCCTTGCTTATTTAGTTGTTTTGCCAAGTCATTCTGAGACATTTTGGCTGCTAATCTAAGCTTTTGCAGTTCCTGACGGAAAGTTAATGTAGTTTTATCTTTATTCTGATATTCTTGAGGATCATTACTGTCTAATTGATGAAATTTTTTATTACCACTTGCTTTTTGTGTTTGAATGTAAGTTGAATTATTATTTGTAGTATTTTTGGAAAAAACAACTTGATTCCAATCTTGATGTTCTGCCATTTTATTTATTAATTTATTGGTTTAAATTAATAAATTGAAAAAAGTTTTTAATTACAGAAAAAATAAAAATGTTGAAAAAAAAAATGCAATGTAAAAATTGTAAAAAAGGTTTCGGACAATTTACAATTAAAATAATTAATAAAAAAATTGTACCTATGTACGGTGAATTTTGTTCTATTAGTTGTCTTAAACAATATCATTTAATTAAGGAGGACTAATATTTTGAGGCCAACCACACCAAATACATCTACAATTACAATTTTTTTTACTGGGTGGAAAATTAACATTTTGTTCATATTCTTCTTGTACTTCGTCCATATCAATAAGTGGTGTAGAACTTTGATATCTCCAACAAGTAATACATTGACAATTCTTCATACAACTTCTAATATTAGGTTTATTTTTTTTTGTTGTAATTGTTCTTGCAAAAATTCTAAACATTTTATTTATTATCGTTACCATTTTAAATATAAATAAAATTGAATTTATATTATAATCTAATCAAATATAGAAACTATGAGTGATCTAGAAAACAATCTCGTATCTGACCATTGGACTAAAGCGGATATACATTTAGGAAAAATCCGTACAAAAATTTATTATCTATGTCCGAATTTTTGGGGAGTAGCTATTATGGGATGTTTCTTTTTTCTAGGGTGGTTAGGGGTTAATGACATGTATGATTATTTCGATGATGGTGATCCTGAAACACCTACTATTGTACCTAGAGGAGAAATTGGTAGTATTATAGTATTTCTGTTTGTACTTAAAAGAATTAGTATTATCTTATTTGTTAGTCTCTTGATTATGACGTTATATTATTTGATGCTAGTTTGGTATTTCAAGTATGAAAATACAACATCAAGACAGCTTTATAATGAAATGTACTAATTAAAAGTGAATTTTGATGCAAAATCATTCGTTTATTTTTAGAATCATGGTAAAGAATCATTCTAAAAACATTAACACAAAAGGTAGTAATACTGTTACTATATTGAGAAGAGTAGAAATAACAAAACCAAGTAATGAAGGATGGGTGAGATGTTCTCATCCTCCACATTTAATTTATACTATGACAGAAAAGAATAGTGCAAAAAAAATGAAGAGAAAATTGTTTTCTGGATATGTATTTATGGCAAGAGACTATGGATATGTTGGTATCAACTATATTATTGTTTTTCTAGAACCTTATTTTAGGCAGATTTTGGTACATGATATCAGTAATTTAGAAACATTAGTCATAAATTATTATAACAAAGAGAATACTTTTCCAGAAATGCATATACACCCTGAAATTTTAGACTATTATTCAAACTAAAATATTCTTACAAAAATAAATTTGAAATATAAAAATATTTCAAATAAAGATAATAAAATGGCATTCAGAGATACAACCGAATATTCATCTACAAAAGTGCGTACTATTAAGAATCAGAATAAATTTCGCACTCATGAACCGCGGACGGTTAAAAGTAATGTTGTTAAAAAACAATCATTTCATCTCGCTCAAAAACAACGTCAAGCCGTAAAAAATTTTAAAAGAGAAAATAGCATTCATCGTAACCACTATTTGTAATAATATAATTTAAATTTGATTTTTTTGATATAAATTTATATCAAAAACAAATATGGATCGTTATATGACTAAATATGAAAAAGTGCGCATTTTGGGTACAAGAGCTACTCAAATATCATTAGGAGCAAATCCTACTGTGGATATTGGTAATCTTACTAATGCAATGGATATTGCCAAGAAAGAATTAAAAGAAAAAACACTACCATTAGTAGTAGTTAGAAACTTGCCAAATGGAAATGTTATGGAAATTCCAATTTCTAATTTAATTATTCTATAATAAAAAAAAATTATTTTGTTATTAATAAAATAATAACAAAATGATGAAATTATGTCTTGTATGCGCACTTTTAATGTCTCTTCTATTCTTCTTATTAAGCCCAGGAGTCCTTCTAACTCTTCCTCCCAACAAGAATTGTGATGTATGGATGGAACTAAAAAACAAAGATGGTGGTTGTGCCACTTCTTATGAAGCAGTCCTTGTACACACTGCCGTATTTTTCTTATTAGCTTTTATGGCTTGCTACCTTGTTTGCAACTGCATGAAAGTTAAAGCTTAAATTGTTTTTATAATTAATTTAATAATTATAAAACAACTAAATCAAAAACCATTTTGTTAATATCCATTTTTCACCTTTAATGACTGGTAAACCTTGATGTAAAGTATTCTTATCCATCTGTCCTTGTTTATCCAAATTACACCATCCCACTAAACGACCCTTTTTTGGGCGAATTTCTTCCTTTAATTCTGGAAAATATGTACATCCACCTTCTTCTACATTATTTAAATAAATCATTATTGTCCAAGATCTTTGTCCATTCACTAAATACTCTGGATCTACTTCTGGATCAAAATAATCATAATGTGGTTTAAATTCTTTCCCTATTTTATAATATTGTATTTGTGCTTTTTCAGTTTTTTGATCATCTAAATTTAATAATTTCGTAATTTTATTTTCGATATGAACTTGAATATCCTTATCACTAAAATGACAAGTCTCACTTGTACGAAAATTTTCTTGAAATCTTGTTAGAGGAGATTCTATTAAGTCATTTTTACAACTTGAAATAAGATTATTACATTCTGTATCAGACAAAAAATTATCTATAATAAATATTGGAGTGCTTTTTGTTCCTTTAATTTCACTTGATTTTTTTATAAAGATAGTATGAAATTTTTCTCTACAAAAACTTGCTTTTGGAAAAAAAATTATAAGTAAAAAAATTGCTAATACTACTATTCCTAAGATTATTCCTACTTTTTTATTAAACATTATGTAATTTATACTAGATAAATAAAATATATATCCTTTAGATAAAAATATGCTATTTAAAATATATCCCACAAGCCGTACAGCTTCATTAAGATCTTCCGGTGTTATTGCTGGAAGTTATACTAATACGGATATCACTGTAAATTCTAGCGGTGTTATAATCGATGCAAAAAATGGAAGTTCTGGTTCTGCAAATTTACTTATTGATGAAAGTTCTCCTCCTACAACAAGTATAAATCAAGGAGGAATATTTGTTTCAAATGGATCTTCGTCTTCTACAATTAAAAATAGAATTTATTATAGAAATGAAAGTAATGGAATCATAAAAGAATTATCAAATCCTTCTAATCAAGTTATTATTACAAAAGTTGCAGATTTTCCAGTTCCATCTAGCAATATTATTAATTTAGATCCCACTAAAATTTATATTATAAGTGGAACAGTAGATATTTCACCTAACAGAATTGTAGGAAATGGACCCATTTATATTGAAGGTAAAAATAAAAATTTAGATCAAATTATTGCTAATACACCCGATCCTATTATTACACAAGCTAGTAATCAGATAGTTATTAAAAATTTAACTTTTTTGAATAATAACACAAATCTTGTAAATAAAATTTTAAGTTATGATGGTATGAACACTAACAATGCAAATGTAGTTATTGAAAATATAACTATTCTAGGAAATTCTAATATTAATTCTAAATTTGGGACTATTCGAAATTCTAAATTTTTATATATTAATAATATAGAATTTAATAATTTAGGTGATGGATTAATATTAGATAATACCAATAATTCTGTAATTATTTCTGATTTTTATTGTATAAATCCCAATCCATTAGCAACTTCTTTTAATGCTCTAACAATTTTACCCACTGCAATTATTGAAGATTTATATATCCACGGTGGTAAAATAGATTTAGCTACATCTCAGACAGGATTAAATATTGCTACTGCAGCAACAATATCACACGCACCTGCACGCGTTTCTAATTTATTTTTTACAGGAACAGGAAATAATTTAACAGGTATTGATAAAACCCGCTATACTTTTGATTTCTTCCAAAATTTTGGTATCGTAAATTCTATAACTCTTGGATTACTCACCCTTGGGATTAGCCCTACAAATATCGAAATCACAACACAAAATTCCTATGGCGATTTAGCAACTTCTAGTTTATCATCCATATATACTTTTCCACCAGAAAATGAAAGATTCAAACCTGGCAATTTAGCTACAGGACAATTGAATTATAAAGGTACACAACCCATAACTGTAAAAATTAGTATAAGCTTAAGTTTAGAATCATCTATTGGTAATAATCAAAATATTGGTTTAAAAATCATGAAAGACAGTGGTAGTGGATTTGTAGATGTACCTAATTCTGAATTTTTATGTACTGCTGGTACTAATCCTGTTATCGGTACTACACAAGCTTATAGTACTTTAAATCCAAATGATAAAATTAAACCGCAAATTAAGAATATTACTAGTTCTAATGATTTAGTATTATATTATGCAAATATTTCCATTACTGATTTAGCAATTTAAAATAATAATCTTTCTAAATAAATGGATATTCAAAGTGTTTTACCATTATTACAACAAATGGGAGTAGATCCTGCTAAGTTAGGACCCGAAAAATTAGCTAAATTAATGCAAATTACTGATAAAATTAAAGATCCTAATCAAATTACACAAGAAAATATTCGAGAAATTACGGATATTTTTGGCCTTGAAACTAACGGTGTTCCTCAACCTAAAAAACGAAAATCGCTTAAAATTGGTCGAAATGAACCTTGTCCTTGTGAAAGTGGTAAGAAGTGGAAAAAATGTTGTATGTAATTTTTAAAGAGTATAGTTCTTTAAAAATTGAAATAAATTTATTGTAATCTCGACGCTAAATAATAAATTGCATCATTTCGATCTTGATCTGTAATTTCATTCATAACTTCTTTATATTGAATATGTATATATGTTTCATTTTCTTTATTATACCATGGATCTTGATGCTCAAAAATATTAGAACCATGTTTTTGTATTAGAGGTATTTTTTCATTTTGATTAATAACTAAAATTTTAGGATATTCTAAATCAACCCCACAATTTCTAACTTTGTATTCTGCATTTTTAAATGCATTGGAAAATTCTAGATATTCTTTCGAAGTTGTTCCATAAGTTTGGCGAATATTACGCAATTGGAATCTCCAATCGGTAGTAGACGTAATCTTAAATTTACTTTTAAATGATGGATTATCTTCTAAAATTGTAGTAATTATTTTTTCTGGAGGTAAAATTTTAGGACTGTAATAGTCATCCAAACATCTTTTGAATACTCTTTTTGGTCTAAATTTATCTAAAATTGTACGAATATTTACTTCTGTCATTTTATTTTTATTCTTTGAGAGAATAAAAATATTTCAAATTTACTTTTACATTAACTCTAATTCTTTTAATTTATTTTCAATATCTTCTTCTGTCATAATTCTCACATTGCCATTTTCAAAAATTCCTTTACACTTCCATAATATATTTTTTTCTGGTTGCATTTGCTGTAAAATTTTTTCGACTAGTATTTCTTCAGAAGTTTCATAAATTTTTATTAATTTCTTTAAATGATATAATTGCCAACAAACTTTATTATCTATATTTTTAATATAAAAACACTTATTATCTTTAAAAATACTATTTATCAGTCCTAGTTTAAATAAAACACATTCAATTGCGTATTCAGTTCTTCCTAAATATATTGCTATATCACCTATAGAATTATCATTATTATACATATCTTCACAAATAATATATTCATTCTGCAACCATTTAAGACCCTGATAAGAATTTTGTATTCCATAATTACGCTCTTCATTTTTAAGTTTTTTTGTGTTATTCAAATACTTAAAAATATGTTTATCTAAAGGAAGCGTTTTGGTATATTCTTCTCCATAAGTATTTTTTAGATTGTTAAATATAATTGTACTTTGTTGTAAAAGTTCTAATAATTTAGAAACTTCTGTATCTTTTTCAAGAATTGACATGAAAAACTTATTAAAATCTGATGTAATTCTAATTAGTATTCAATTTTAATAATCGTAATCACAATTATTTATACAATATCATCAAAGTATAGTTCGATTGTTTCTAACATTTTATCCGTATCATTTTCTAACCAATAACGTATTTGGTTAGTTAAACTATTCAATCTCTGTGTCCATTCTTTCTTTTTATTCTTTGAAATGGCACAAATACCATTTTTATTTACACTCCAACATGAT
>MDSX01020066.1_pt1 | contig 12564 bp, 14 predicted proteins | sample 811141 | NCBI WGS metagenome assembly MDSX01 (sample SAMN05326642, study PRJNA326480) | marine metagenome | isolation source: seawater | place: Atlantic Ocean: South East | collected 2010
AAAGTATCAGTATCAATAGTTAGAGCTGTACCTGTTATCTGATTGACGCTAATCCCATAAGAAGAAGTGTTGCCCTGAGCAAGCACCTCATCAAGTGTTTGATCGTCAGTCTCTGTCGAAAGTGGGGTATAACCTAAAGCATCTACTATGGTAGCTGTTGTAATGTTAGGCTCATCCAGACTTGCATATTGACTTGCAGTTAGGTGATAATATTCACCTTGTTGACCACCTTGTATCCCATCTAAAGAATTGTGAGTTGGGTTATTAACATCTAAATTAATCCCAGTGGCTGTAGTGACTGTTAAGTCCACATTTGGAGTTTCGGTTACTGTAACATTTATGCTCATGGAAGAGGGGTAGCAGTTCCATTAATAGTCGCTGCCCCATATAACAACCTATCAACACAACCATCTGATTTAATTAAAAATATATCGTAGGAGCTATAAGTCGTTTCCATAGCCTGAGTATCAGAACTATTTAAAGACATTTCAGCCCCACCATTTGGAGCATCTGTCTCTGTATAAGTAAATGTAGCCTGAACATGTTGATCATAATCCCTATAGACCACTCCAGTTAAATAAACGGCATCGGTTTGTAGATCATAAGGGTCTCCTAAATTGTCTTTTAAAGTCAAAGGGATATTAAGACAAGCGCCCTGCTCAATAACAATATCATATTTTGTCCCAGCCATTGCCTTATTTTACACTAATTTATTATTTTTTTAAGAATTTGGAAGGATTCTTTTCAAACTTCTTCGCTAACGCAATTAGCCCATTTGTAATCTCTGGAGCTACTACCCCAACCACACCATAAGAAATAGCCTTAATAAAATCACTTATGGGTGCATCATGTAACACAAACCACAAAATACCCGAAAGTATAGCAGCAGCCAAAACATTCCTCAAAAAACCTTTTAAGGAAACTTTGCCCTTAAAAGTAAGCATTCGAACAATCATACCTGATGCACCAATAACAGGAATGACCCAACCTCCGTCTAAAAATTCCCTAATTATACTTTTAAAATCCATGTAAAATATATTACACGCAAAAACAACTCATTAAAAAAGTTTTTCTATTGGTTGTAAACTTCTCGCTCTAGCCTTCTGTAACGAGCGTCTGAGTGCCAAACCTCATTTACCTGCGGAGTATAAACCCCCTCTTCAGTTTGAATTGGTTGACCCTTTTTGAGCTTCAAGGAAGACGGTTGATATATATTTAAACTGTTTATTTTCGGTGAGGAGCTGCCCCCGCAAGAAGTCAGCACGATCATTAGACTCGTTATCGCCAATGGAGCGTAGCTTTTCAATTTCTTCGACAAGTTCATTTTTTCTTTTGTTGTACTCTCTTGTAATCTCAGAGAATGCGAGTTTATTTCTCAATTTGAGGTATAACTCCACGCTTTTCAACACAGATTTAATTAGAGATACCATTATTTTATTATATACACTCCAAAACCTGCTTCCACTTCATTTCACCAATAACAGAAGTTAATTTTGTGATATCTGCTTTCGTGAATTTTTGATATTGACCTTTAAGTTTTGTAGGCATCGCTACCTGCTTAACTTTCGCCCCAGAGTTTTCTGCCATTTTATCAGCAATGTCTTTAAAAGAAACAGACTTACCAGTCCCAACATTAAAAACCCCGCTACTATCATGATGGAGCATCCTATAATGAACCTCGCAAACATCTTCCACATGCACGAAGTCCCTGCTGGCCTTTCCCCTAAATACTTTGATCTCGCCATCTTCTTGAATTTGTTTGATAAATTTAGTTATTGGACTCGCTTGATCTCCTTTATGCTCCTCATGTGGACCATACACATTAAAGTAACGAAATCCTTGATATGGATGATCCTCGTTTAAAAGCCAACTGTCAAACATATATTTGCTGTAAGCATAGGGATTTAGTGGCATACAAAACTGCTCTTCTTCAAAAGTCTCTGCTGCTCCATAAACAGAGCCACTACTGGAATACTGAAATTTAATATCCATATTCGCGCACAATTGATAAAGCGTGCCAGAGAATATAAAATTTTGATTTAAAATCTTTTTTAAATCAGTTTCTGTGGTGCTTGAATTAGCTCCAAGGTGAATTACTGCATCAATACCATTCAAAGGAGGCAGATTACTCCCAAATTTAATGTCGTAAGGAACGACCTCTATTCCTCTTTTTTCGAGATAAGGACAGAGATTTTTTCCAATAAAACCTTCGCTACCAGTAACTAATACCCTTTTCATAAAGGTATTATATTACAGTTCGCCTTCGTCCTCTACAATTTCTTTTACTGATTCTAAGAATGGATAGCCATTCAATAAGTCTTGATGTTCCGCAAAAGACTCATCATCCCAACACCAATTGGAGAACTGTTCGTCCTCATCCCAAGCAATAACCTCTTCTGAGGCCATCGAACTAACAGGTTTTTTAGACCAAAATTTGCAACTCCAATAACGGGGGGTAGTTTTGTCTTTAGCTGTATCACATTTGTGCCTAGCCCTAAAATTACGGCGGCGATCTGGGTCATCACGTTTGATCTCCATATTAGGATCACCAAATTTAACCATAATGACATTGCCAGTTTTGGGATTCTTTACATAAACGCCAAACTTCTTTTTACCACCTTTTAATCGGAAAGGCTTATTTAAAACTTTTTTTTCAGCTTCTGTATACTCAAGATCCTCAATATCTTGGTTCGATTCTTCTAAAGCCTCAACTCTTTGCAGATCGAAGCGAGCGTAAGCAAAATCAAGCTCGTCAAAATCAGTGAAGGCGTTAGCTGAATTTTCTATGTAATAATCTTCAGATCCTTTGGCAACATCTTGATCTGCTGCGCGGTAAGACTTCTTAACTTTACCTCCACGCACCATCTTTAGGAACATATTAACCCTAGCCATCGCCCATTGACCTCTGGTCTTGCCGGGCCTATGGCTAGAGCTGAATGCTCCCGCACCTCGGCGGTATATTTTTTTAAGTTGTGTGAGGGAAACTTTTTTGGAATGCTTTTCGTTATGCTCTTTAACTTTATTTTTAAGAGCCGTTATAACCTTCTCTGAAAAAGCAATTTTCTTTCCATCTTTACCCGCACTGCCTTTTTTGTTCTGACTAGAACCTTCTTTACGCTCACTAGGCTTTGATGGAGTTTGTGCTCCACTTTTAGGCCCAGATCGCTTGGCAGCTTGAGAATCAAGAAATTCTTTAGCTTCTTTAGAGAAATCGTATTCCATCAAAGAATGTTACACTTCTTTTTTGAAAACTTCATTATAACTTTGAAGTTTTTCTTCTTCGGTCATCTTTCCAAGCTTTTGATCAACCTCTTGGTTAACCAAGGTAGAAACAATTTCAATTAGCTCTGCGAAAGTCAAATTACTTGTAATATGATTTACAAAGGCTTCATGAAGCTCTTGCTCTTGCTCTGGCGACATTATTTCTGCAAGGCTTTACTTTTATAGATACGAAGATCAGGATGATTATCCTTCTCTTTGAATTTATTCTGGAAAATAACAATCTCTGTTTTTGTATCTTTCACTGATAGGCTCCCAGAATAAAACGGTTTATCGTCACCTTTCCGCCACAACGCTCCGATTTCACGCTCTGACCAGTCATCACTGGTTTGAGTAGAATCTTGAGGTCTACTGAGATAAATGCGGAGATCAGGATGATTATCCTTCTCCTTAAACTTATTCTGGAAAATTACAATTTCAGTCGTAGAACCAGAAACGGTAAAGTTACCAGAATAAAATGGCTTTTCGCCACCTTTGCGCCAAAGAGCACCAACTTCTCGGTCGCTCCATTCACTATTTTTTTTATTTTCTTCCATGAGTATTTAAGTAATCTTTGATTAGATGCTTTTTGTCGTGAGGAAGCTCAGTATAGCGCTTTTTAACACGCTTGTAAACTCTTTTCATGACAGGGTTTGCTTGAAAATTAAGCAAGCTTCTCAAGTATCTTGCAGTAGACCCACTCATTACTTACCAAACGAAACCCTGTCAAGGCTAGTTTTAGCAAAACGACGAACAAGTCCGTTATTACGGTCAAATACCTGAATGTAGTTTCCAGTTTCTCCACGGAACTGAGCATTCAAAGTTTCTCCTTGAGTGGTTTGTAGGCCGAAGAAGCGACCACGGGTTCCACGAATAAGACTTAAGGCAGTTTTCTGCTTTCGATTTAATTTCATAACACGTTATTCTAAGTGCAATTGGAACTTTGTCAACTAAAAAGTCTAACAATTCGTCGCAGTCAATCGGCTTCGCCAATGACTGGACAGTTAGCGTTCTCCTTGCAAAAAATAGGGTTAGCATCTGGCTCAATATCAAGCGTGTCATCTACAAACTCGCAATGAAGAACCCTTGTGTATCCGTCCCCCTCCATATTGCCCCCACAGTTAGGGCAGCAGAAGGATATTAGTTGTTCGTTCATGCCTTAATTTTGTTCAAGTTTATTCGGGAGCAGTTTTCTGTGATTTTCTCACAAATAAACTTATTAATATGAGTATCAAACCTTTCCTCAAAGTCAACTAGATTTTTAGAGGAACGAGCAAACTTCTTTAGGAAGTTTAAGGTGAATATCACTTCAATGTTATTTAAACGCAGATCCTCATTGATCTTTTGGAGCTTGTTGCAAAGGATTCTAAAAATATCCTTCTTTTTAATCTTCTCCAATAATACATTACAGTCAACCAAAGATAATAATTCTTTAAAAATCGACGAGGTTGGAGACTCTTTGTCAGAATTGAATCCCATTGATGAAGAATTCTCTACTCCGCTAGTTACAAAAATTTTGACGTTAGAAAAATCAGCTATATCTCCATTGGACATTTGTAGCTTCCCGTCTTTGAGTATTTGAGCAAATAGGCTCTTAACAGACAGGTGCAGCTTATGGAAATCGTCAATAATAATGACGCTATTAGGGTGGATATTGATCTTCTCACATAAAGAAGTATTGTTCATAATCTCTGGTAAGATTTTAAACTTAGCGAACTCATCTGAGAAATGGACTCCACTGTAGTCTAATACATTCACCCCGCTTTTTTCCAGAGAGTCCTTTAAAGTAGAGCAGAAAAAACTTTTGCCTGTGGACTCTTCACCAGTAATGCAATAAATACTCGGGACTGAACTTTTTTTATGTATCCCGTAACTTGAAAGTGATATTGATTCAATAAGAGAATCGATAATTTTATTATTACCCACAAACTTTTCTTTTAAGCTGAGAGATAGGTCTGATAGAATATTTGGCTTCCGTAAAGGGTTTTCCTTCTTAGAGAAAAACTCCTTCAAGTGTTTTACTGTAACATCTGGCAATGATTCTTCTTTTTCACTTACCCAAGAAGATAGTTGGTCTGTAACGAAAGAAAGAACAGAGTCTGCGTCATTAAGGTCAATATCTTTTTCTTTAATATTTTCTTTAATTTCTTTAAGAGAGGAGTCTTGGCCCCAATGAGAAACTTTTGCTTGTGCTCCACAATGATCAATAACATCAATAGCTTTGTCTGGATAAAACTTATTTGGGAGGTATTTCTCACAAAAGTTAATAACATTGTTTATGAAGTTTTCTGTATAACGAACGTAATGAAACTCTTCGTAATATGAGGCGATAACGGGTAATATCTCCTGCATCTGAAACTTGGAAGGCTCCTTAATAATAACCCTTTCAAAACGACGATCTAGAGCAGTGTCTTTTTTAATCGTCTTGGTATATTCATTAATTGTAGTCGCCCCAATACAACTTATAGTGCCTCTTGCTAATTCTGGCTTGAGTATATTTGAAGCCTCCAAAGAGTTCTCTGTTGTCCCCCCTGCTCCCACCAAGGTGTGTATTTCGTCTATAAAGAGAATGATATTCTCGTGCTTTTTAACCTCATCTACAAACTTCTCCAGCCTCTCTTCAAACTGCCCCCTGTATTGAGTCCCAGCAACCATGCTAGACAAACTTAAAGAGTAGATAACCTTGTTGGCAATAAGTTCTGGAGCTTCCCCATTAACAATCTTAGAAGCTAACCCTTCAATCAAAGAAGTTTTACCTGTCCCCGCTGGCCCCACTAAAATTGCATTTGGTTTTTTCTTCCTACAAAGGATGGTGGCTATCTCTGATATTTTATCATCAAAGTCCACAACCTTATCAAACTCGTTACGAGAGGCTTTCAGGTTTAAATTTTCCGCAAATTCATCTAGAATTTTATTTTCATCAAACATCCCAACCCAGTCCCCCACAGGTAGATCTGAATCATCGCTTTCGAAATTGAATTCCATCTCTAGCTCTTCCTCATCTTTTAAGAATGTAGTAATATCATTGATCAATATATTGATGTCATCTCCATCAAAAACTTCCAATAAAGCTTTTGGAGAATATTCAGGGGAGCACATACATAAAAGCATAGACTCCGCGCTAATGTAATCCAGCCCGAACATTTCTTTTTGGATAAACTCACAATGATCGATAAGATTAGATAGTTTGCATGAATACTGTCTAGAAATCTCCTTGTTTGGATTCTTCTTTTTAATAACAAGTTTCGACGCTATATTAAGAGCTTTAACACTATTGAATCTCCCTAAAATAGTTTCACATGACAAGCTTATGCTATCCATGAAACAGGAAAAGAAAACATCTAAATCTACTCTGTTCCTCTCAAGAAATTCATTTAAGTCTTGAGATTCCTTTAATATAGAAGCTAGTTGAGGGGTGAAAGGCAAATTGTTCATTTATTCTTGAGATCCATTAATTTCATCATGATTTTAGTGTCTACAACCCTTGCTGAGTCCACAAAATTACTACCACGACCTTTGCTCGCGTTCAAGATCAAAATACAATCTTTTGAAACTTTATATTGATCAAGGAAGTCGGAAAGGGTCTCAGACCTTGAATTATCCATCATTAGAAAACTAGCTGAAGCAGTATTGTCTGAAGCCTCAATAAGCATATACTTGTTCCCGTTTTGAGATATTCTTGTGAAGAAATCTTTAACTTGACAAACGGTTTTGAACTTAGAGTTTTCTGGGATCTCGTCTAATTCTTTTAGGCATATCATCGAGCCAAACTCGTATTCAAAACAGTCCTTTAGATCAAAAGAATAGCTGTAGCCTAATAAACTATTTTCATACCACCAGTTAGAGAACTTACGATATGGTTTGTTCTTGTCAAAAATTTCTTTATAATTCTTAAACTTCTTTTTGAACGTCTCAAACCTAGACTCCTTCATTATGGGGCGACCGTCATCGGCAATAGCTTTAACTTCAATGACTTTAGATATTGCATGTAAAATATCGTCACCGAACCTATCTTTAAAAAGAATAAAATTCCTCTTTTCTCTATCGGTCAAGATATTAAATGCTTGAGCTTCTAGAACCAAGCGACTCCTTTTGTCTGTAGCCTCTCCCATAGCTCCAGCTTGAATCAGAGCGACCAAAACAGAAATATTGATGCCACAACTTTTTGCAGCAGAAAAAACATCATACTTACTCGAAAAACCCTCGGAACCCTTAAAGTGTATAAGACTCTCAATTGATTTCGCTGAAATGCCTTTAATGCTATTTAAACCATATCTAATATTGTTCCCTTCAATAGAAAAATTCATTTCTGATTTAAATAAGTTGGGGGGTAGGAGCTTAATGCCGAAATGATCTAATTCTTGGTGGACAGAAGCGACAACTAACAAGGGGTCTGGATCAAACTCGGATGACTCAAGGACAGACAAGAAGAAATCTCTAGGATACTTATACTTCAGATAAACCGTCTTAGCTGCTAGCTCGGCGTAAGCAAAACTGTGAGACTTGTTGAAAGAGTAGTCTGCTGAAGCTTGGAGAGCGCTCCAATAGAAATCACTAATCTGACTATCTAATCCCAAATCTTCTGCGGCTTGATAAATCCTATCCCTCCACTTAGGCATCTCATCAGCCTTCTTCTTGCCAACAATGCGACGAAGAGTTTCTGCCTCTTCTAAGGTCAACCCGAAAACCTTGTTGGCAATCTGCATCAACTGCTCTTGATACAAAATAACATTTTTAGACCAAGATAGGATTTCATCTAGTTCTTCATGAAGGTCGCTTGATTGGGGAGCTTGTTTTTGTCGAATGTATTCGTCAACAAATTGTAAAGCACCCGGTCTAGCAAGAGCCACAACATCAGAAAGTTCATTTAAATTATCTGGCTTAACGTCTTGGCACACTCTAAAGTTTGTACTAGCAGAAATCTGGAATAAGCCTTCTGGATGATTGTAATCCTGAAGCTTCTCGTATATGAACCGATCATTAGGGTCAACGTCATCTATATTGATTCCGATTTTGTCACAAGTCCTATGAGCGATGGTTAGAGTTCTTAGACCAAGAATGTCAAACTTAACCATAAGGTCAGCGACATCATGCATATTGTAGCCTGTTATAAGGTCTCCATCTTTAGTTTTTTGTAGAGGAACAACATCTCCTATTGATTGGGAGCAAATGGCGATGCCAGATGGATGAACTCCCGTGTTTTTGATTAAATTTTCTATCTTCTTCGCGTTGATAAAAGTCCTGTTGTGCTTCTTCACCCAATTATCAAACTTCTCATTCTCTTCTCTGGCGCTCTCTAAAGAAGAAACTTTACCATGAAGCTTTGGGATCATATCGCTGACCACATTAGCTTGATCCTCCTTAGCTTCATCAAAATACTTAGTCGCCTCTCTAATGCAGAGCTTAGAACTAAAAGTATTAAAGGTTAGAATCTTCGCCGTCCTACCCTCATGTTTTTCTTCAATATATTGAATAACTTTCTGTCTCTGCTCATAACTAATATCTGAATCAACATCAGGGAGAAGACTACCGACAAGAAACTCTTTGCTCCTCTTATCGTAAACTTTTTTAGCACGACTCTTCGAAACAAAACGCTCAAAGAATAAGTTGTGAGGGATGGGGTCGATATTAGTTACCCCAAGCAAGTATAAAACTAAAGAGCCAGCAGCAGAACCACGACCAGCACCAGTGGGGATACTATTTTCATGGCAGAAGTTTAGAACGTCCCAGTTTAACAAAATATAATCTGTAAACCCAAGCTCTTCGAAAGTCTCTAACTCTTGTTTAGCGCGATCAAAGTATTCTTTTTTATTCTCGTATTTGGTGATTCCCTTGTCCCGTAAACCTTTACGAGTAAGCTCATACATAATTTCTTTAGTAGAGCTTTCTTTGCCAAGCCCAATACTACTCAATACAGCTTCGCTAACAGAAGTCTTAGGTAATTCAACGCCAATAGGCTCACAATCGTCGTAAACAGAAAAATCTTCAAACATTACAAATTCATTTCTTTTTTAAGTGCGGAAAAAACCTTAAAGCACATCTTATTATCATACAAGGCATCATGCAATTTATCTTCCTCAAACTCAATTCCAAAGAATTTAAGTAACTGGTTTTGAGAGACTCTTGCCTTGAGGGATCGGTCATGGATTATTTTATACTGCCAACTTAACAAATCTTTCTTGGGTTTATCCAAATCTTCTCTGTAAGCCTTACCGAAGGCTCTAGTATCATAAATTCGATTAAGATACGAGTAATCAGGAGTTTCCTCCAATAACCTTTGCATCCCAGCTACCATGTAGACATCAAAGCCCAAAAGGTTCTGACCAACAATTTTATATTCTGGATTAAACAAATCAGCTTTAAAATCAGCCCAGACCTTCTTCAAAGGCTCTTTTCTTTCGTTATACTCGTCCCAAGTGAAGCCAGTAAGACGCTCTACTAATTTATTTATTTGTAGATCCTTGTGACTAATGTACCTATCATTCTCTTTGATGATCTTGTTGCCTTGACAAATCAACCATGAAACCTGCCAAGTGCGAGAAGAATGTAGGTTAAGACCTTCAGTTTCTGTATCGAAAACTAAATATTTTTGATTATGTGGTAGCATCTTTGTAAGACTCCCAGCAGAACTCGTCTGAGCAGAAGTGATTTATGTTTGGGTTTTGGAAAGTTGGAGATTTACCTCCAGATCTATTACAACTCGCTTTATACATTTGTAAAGCTGCAAATTCATCTTTATTGTGATGTAGGATTGTCTTGACTGTTTGCGTCTTCACTCCAAGTCCATCAATGACAGACTTAATTTGAAAGTCGAAAGGGTGGTTGTTATCTTCAATGAAGTAAACTGGGTCTAAGTCTTCAATATTTATATGAGATAGCCCAAAATTAAATAAATTATTAAAAACGTATGAGTCATAAAAGGGAACGCATACTTTAAGATTCTTGAAATCTTCTTTTTTATATTCGGATAGAATCAAAGAATTGCAATCATTCAAAGATGCGCTTGAATATATTTTCTTTAAATCCTTTATCCCCTCATTATTTTTTGCAAATAAAACTAATTTGCTAGCCTTTTCGTTTTCATCAACTCCATTATTAATAACGGGAATCCTAAGACCAAATACTAAATCAATATTTTCCTCTTGGAAAAGGTTGTTAAATATTCTAAAGCCATAAAAACTATCTTCAACTAAGACAACGCGATCCAAAGAATTGAGCTTTGCAATGTCCAATATTTTCTCTGCGGTCAGAATAGATTTACCTATGCTAAACTGGCTCTTAAAGAGAGGTATCATGCAGGAATGTTAAAGGAGTTCTCTCGGACTGTCAAACGAAAAAGATGGGCAACCCGAATATTTTTTCTTCTCAATATGTGTCCCTACTCCTTCGTCAAGCATAACTTGTAAATCTTCTTTATTATAAGATGACTTGATGAACTTGTCCTTTTCTCCAAGCAGGTGGTAGTAATCGAACGGAAACTTGAATGGACAGTGCCACATCAAATCTCCGTTCTTTTTCAATTGCCCTACATGAGTAGCTCTACCGCAAACAATTTTACCAGCGAACCCTTCTTCCTTAGCTGGATATCCCTTATCCCAAGCAAGACCACTAACCGCAGTCTTTTCGCTGAAGTTGTTAATTACCTGCTGAACATCCGTTAAGAAATATTCAAAACCTTCTAAGTCTAGTTCATCTAACGGCTCCATAGCCATAAGCCCCTCGCCATTCAAATCAAACTTTAAGAATAAGAACTCCATACGCCTCTTGAGGTATTCTGGATACAAATACTTAACAGCGAGGCAGTACATATAATCCTGCATATTATCCGTATATTCCTTGCCCTCGAAAACGTTTTTTGAGGTTTTAAAGTCTCTGATTATAGCTGTTTTTTTTCTTTTGAATAGGAATAGCTTGTCGATAAACCCTAGTATTCGATAATTCTTATCTCCTTCGTTTACGGATATGTCAAAATCTTTCTCAGAAATAGCTTCTGTAGGCTTCCCGTCTGTATCCCCAAAGAAGTCAAAATTAAGACCCTCAACTGTCATCTTGTTGATTAGGTCCATATTCTCAAAATCGTCTATCTCATACTTTTTAGCATAAGCTTCTACCATCCTCTTAATAGGAGGGCTAACATTTATATCTTGAGCTTTAATAATAGCTCTATAATGCTTTCTATGCCTAGGGTTACCTAGGTTCTCGAAAACAGCATGACAGATTGTCCCACGCAAAGATCCATGATTAGATTTGTCTGGTAAGCGCAAATGATACTTGGCCCAATATTGCCAAGTGCAAGTTTGCATTGTTTTAATGCGCGAGGCAGAGAGAGGCTTGTTTTCAGATTTCTCCATAATGGAAGTCGTATTTTTTTTCGAACTTCCGTAAATTAGAAGTGAATGTTTTATTTACACCACGTTTATTCATCTCTTTAGCGAAATCAATAATATTGGCCATTGATTCATTATGCTTAATTGAAGCGCAATATTCAACATATTTATCTATTTGACCTTTATTCATGTCTCCGAAGTCATTTTCTGGGGGTGGAGAAAAAAACACTTTATCAAAGTCAATTTGATCACAGAGCTTGAATATAGACTTAATTGAACCTTCAAATCCCCTATTGGAACCTGAGTTAAAATCATTATTAAAAGCAATAAAAATTTTTTCTAACGGTAACCCATGCAGCTTAGATATAAATTTAGGTGAAATATTAAGGCCAAAGGAAACAAGAACATTTTTAATCCCAGCATCGAATAATGAAATGCAATCTCCAATCGATTCTACAACATAAACACTGCGGTTCTCTTCAATAGCAATGCGAACTTCATCAATCGTATAATATGGATAGAACCAATCAGAACACCTCCCATTGTGCAGCCATTTGGGTCTAGGGTCATCCGTTACTTTTCGACCTGAAAAGCCATGTATCCTCCCGTCAGGGCGGCAAATGGGGAATATGACTCGCTGATACATTTTTCCAGACATCGCCAAGCCACACTTGAACTTCTTCAAAGTGTCTTCTGATATCCCCCTGTTGAAATAAAAGTCATAATGGGGCAGCAAGCGATTTAAGCAAGAATTTGGATATGTTTTTTCTTCATTCAAAAGCTTTTTTTGAGCAGATCGTTCATATATGTTTACACTATTACTCTTCAAGTAAGAGCTTAAAATACTCTTGTCATTAGTATTCAAAGTTTTCTGAAGCAAAGCTTCAAAGGGAAGAAACATGGAGTCTTCCACATAATCCTTCCAGACTCCCGTGTCTTTATAAATCTGTAGTGCTGTAGAATTATCACCAGACCTGTA
>MDSX01022835.1_pt1 | contig 12560 bp, 11 predicted proteins | sample 811141 | NCBI WGS metagenome assembly MDSX01 (sample SAMN05326642, study PRJNA326480) | marine metagenome | isolation source: seawater | place: Atlantic Ocean: South East | collected 2010
CGACACTTCCGACACGTCCGACACTTCCGACACGTCCGACACTTCCGACACGTCCGACACTTCCGACACTTTCGACGACAACGACGACGACCCCTGCGCCTTTATTATGTAGAATTCATCCTAGATACAAAAGTAATAGAACAAATAATATAAGTTCTCAATGGACAAGTCTCGATGATATGAATAAAGCATATGATTTAACCCATATTAATAAAATAGATTTATATGATAAATTAGATATTAACAAGATAATTCATAATTATCAAGGTAATGATATTAATATAGATAATATATACAGTTTTGGTAAAAACGATAAAATTAATAATTATATTAATGAAAATAATATTTTATATGCTTACTGGGGATACAATGGATCTAATAAATTAAAGGATAGTTTCAATAAAAATGGAAATTATAACTGTTATCAAGATGTTACTGGAATTTTGAAAGAAAATATACAAAATGGTCATTATCGTAATATGGCAAAAATGAAAAATAAATTTAATAAAGATCCTTTACATGGGATAGATAAAAGACTTTTTATTAAACTTAAACCTGAATCCGAAAAATACATAAACGATTTAAAATCATTAAAAAATAATATTGATAGTATTGTAAATTCATTTGATAATGATATAAAAACTATATTAACAAATATTTTAAATAATGGTAACTCTACAGAATTAAAATATTATAAAAATAAGTTTAATGGTATTAATGAAGAATATACTGAAATTAAAAAAAATTTTTCATCTATGAAAGAATTTAATATACCTACTGTAGTATCATATATAAATAAAGTTAACAAACGCAGTTATATATTAGATATTTTAACGAATAATCAAAAAAATTTTAGATCTTTTTATGAAACTGTTATTAACAAAAAAAGACTAGAAAATATTCAAATACACAATGATGATTATATTTTTAAAGGACGACGACTTACTTTAATTGGTAGTAAATCAACTATAATAGATCAACTATATAATTATCAGTCTACTAAGAAATTATTTAAAAAAATATTTATATGTAAACAATTTAAAAAAATAAAAAATCCAAAAGTATTAAAATTAAATAATTATAACTATTTTGATGGTAGAAATTATGGATTAATCGATAATAATATTAGAAAACGATTAAATATTGGAAATTTGGCGGTATTTAAAAAATAAAATCTCGTTAGGGTGAATCGAACACCCGACCAACGGAGTATTATAAATACCCGAAGATTTTAACAACTACAATCCGTCGCTCTACCAACTGAGCTATAACGAGAAAAACCTATCTTAATACTATGTATATAATATACTAGTTAAGAAACTTATTATACTTACCTTATAATATGTTTTACATTTTTTAATTGAATAGCAGATGAATAACTTTACATACAGTCATTAATTACATATAATTTTATATATTTGCAGATTAATGACTTTAACAGTTATTATATATATAACAACTGTATTTTTTAAATTATTTTTTTAATATATTTATTTCTGTAATATTAATACCAAGCATTTTTGCTTTATTGATTTTACCAGAAATCGATAACAAATTATCAACAATCAATAATTCTGTATTTTTATTAACTACATTAGATATAACATATCCATCTTTTATATATTTTTCTTCAATTGTTTTGTCTCTTACTCCAGAAAACACTATATTTTTTGATTTTTTTAAATTATTATCAAGTAAATTGTTTGGTATATTTTTTAATAATTCTTCAAAACTAGGTATATGAATCACTTTACATGATTTATATAAATTATCATAATCATCTATAAAACTATTCAATCCATCCAAAAATAAATTCATACTATCTATTGTTATAAACTTTACATCATTATTACTCAAATAATTAATAACTTTGTCTTTATTTTTAGACAAATAATCTTTATTATATAATTCCTTATAATTAAACCAATCTACATTTTTTGTTAATCTTATCAAATACTCAAAATGTAAAATTATTTTTTTAGAAGCAAATCCACGATTAAAACTTTGTAATCCAATAAAATATTTAATCAAATAATTATACCATATTGTATCTGAATTATTTTTTTTTTTAATTTCATCCCAATCTATCGTTTCAAACAATGAATTTACGATTGTTGTTGCTTTTTTATTTCCAACTTTATCAACTTTCTCCCACTCTTCTATAGTAAGATTTATAACATTACTTAATTTATAAACACCCAAACATCTATACAAATTTATTAAAGTCGTTTCCTGTAAATTACATTTTACTTCCATACTTTTGAAAAAATACATATTTTTTTTTATTATAGTGTTATAGTTATCCTTATCTGTACAAATTATATCCACATTATTTTTTGACCATATATAATCATATTCTACATTCTTAAAATAATCATTTTCGCATAAAACTTCGTCATCACTTTCTTCTATTACTTTAAATATATGAGGTATTACACCACCACTTAAACCTATCATCAATTTTCTATTTTTCTTTATCTTATTTTCCAATATATACTTAGCATTAAATCCTGTTACAAACATAATTGAAGAAGAATCACATTTTATCGCTTTTAATAATTTAATTTTTGGTTTTATGTATCCGTCTTTAGATACATTCCAAATAATATTATCTACAATGCCCTCTTTCATTTCAACATTAATAAAATTATTTTTATAAGCAAAAGCAAATTCAGGATTACTTCCAACAGGATGAATACACGGTTTATTATTATTTATTATAATACCATCTATTTCATAATCATAATTATTTTTAAATTCAGTTAAAACATTATCACACATCTCTTTATTTAAAAATGATAATTTGTCTTTATAACATACAATATTTAAACTATTGTATTTTTCTAATATAGAAATCTTATTATGATATTGAAGAGGATTTTTATAATATATATCATAAATAACAAAATCAATATCTGAATATAAATCTTTATTTTCTTCCGAATAAACACGATTCATTGCTCCGCAAACCAAATTTCTAGCATTTGCATATTTATCTGAATATTTTTCATTAAATAGCGATTTTTTTATAATTAATTCTCCTCTTATTGTAAAATCAAGATTTTTTGGTAAATTTAAATAAGGAATTAAATAATTAATCAATCGTCCTTTATAACCATTACCTCGAGTATAAAGATTGTTATTGGAATATAAAGCACTAATACCATCCAGTTTTGCCGATATATTATAGGGTGGAAAGTATTTTTTCTTCCAATTACTTATTTCACCTTCACTTTTATATTTATTCATAGAAGCCATAAAATAAGGCAAATCAATACTATCATTACTTTTTATATTAGAACCAATTATGTTATTATTAAAATTATATTTTTCTTGTAATATTTCTAATATCATATCATATTTAAAATCTGACCATGGACTTGATCCTTCATTATGATATAAATTATTCACATTTTTTATAATAGTTTCAAATATTCTTACTAAAGAAGTATTCACATATTTTTTTTCTAATTCACATAAATAATTCATTAATTCATCTTTGTTTTCATAATTAGACAAATCTTCTATGATTTTAGAATGAATACTCATTTAATATATTGATAATTAAATATTATATTTATATCAATTTTAAAAAAAAAAAAGAAATATAATATATATCATGTCTTATGAAAAAGTTGAAATAATAAAAGATGGTAATCTAAAAAAATTACATTATGAAACATCAAATGTACATATGAACAAAAATTTAACATCTGAAGAATATAATAAACTATTTGAAAAATTAGAACCAACTATTGGATTTTCTCTACCAGATAAACTTATACAAGATTTTGTAAAAGACGGCAGCATGATTCCATCATTTAAAAAAAGTGATAGTTTTACTAATGATGATTTGTTTAATATTATTAAACCTTTTAAAAAAGATTTTACAGAAATTAAAAAAAAGAAAAAGCAAAAAAAAAATAAAAAAAAATATTTCAAATCAAATACAAAAAAAAAAAGTAATAAAAATAAAAAAATTAAAAAAAAAATTAACAAAAAAAAGAAAAATGTAAAAATAAAAACAAAAAAAAACAAAAAACTATAAAATAGTTTTATAAAATAATTTATTATATGTATATACTATGTCCGTAGGTTATACATATAATATAGATCCTACCAAAAAAAATAATAAAAAAAAGAAACAATTTTCTAATTTTATTATTACACTAAAAGGCGTTTTTTTAGCATTTGTTTTGTTCTTTTCTAGTTTTTTATCACCATATATTGGTTGTAATTATCAGTCAATAATGCATAGTAATACAAGATTAAGACAATTTGTATTATTTATTGTTATATACTTCTCTATAAATTTAGTAGATCCTAATAAAAAGGGTGTTGAACATCCTATTATGGGTATATTAAAAACTATTGGTGTATATATTATGTTTACGTTATTAAGTAATATAGAAATTGAAGCAACAATACTAATGCTTGTATTACTTACATTACTTGTTATGATTTCTAAATTTAATAGTTATTATGAATTTACAGAATTAACTAAACATGATAGGAAAAAATACAATGATATAACATCTATATTTGAAATTGGTATAGGTATTTCTATTTGTTTAGTTTTAGTTATGTCTTTAGTATCTCGCAAAAACATTACTCTAAAATTAGAAAAATGTCATTAATTTTTCTTCTTTTTCTTCTTTTTCTTCTTTTTTTCTTCTTTTTTTTCTTCTTTTTTTTCTTCATCTTTACTATTTAATAAATTTAATCCTTTAAATAAACGATCTCTAAAGTAAAAACTTCCTCCCCACATTATCAACATCATAATAAAAGGTATTATCAGTTTTAATGGATTCATCGGTCTATCTTCATGAATTTTTTCGGATTCAAACGGATTGAATGAAATCATTATAGATAATAAAATAATTAATGGAGTATACAATATACAAATAACTACTATTAAGAATAATATAACAAATATAGCAAAAATAATAGAAATTATTCCAACTATAATAGCCCACGGATCTTTTCCCGGAAGATAGAGAATACCCATATTTAAAAAATTATACCACCCCATTATATCACCTTCGAATACACTATTTTTACCCCATACGGCATAATCCCATGCATACTTTCTAAATATATAAATTATCCAAATGGTAAGAGTTAATAACCACGTAAACGTTAAAATTATAGTTGGTATTTTAGTAAAAAACCATATTATAGATAATGCATCTATAGCATAATCAGTAAAAGAACTTTCTATAATCGCAAAAAATAATAATAGTATTAGAAAAAATGAAAGAAAAAAATATAAAATATTAAATAAACTTTCATTTATTTTTTCTTCTGTTGGTATTGCCGGAAACAATATTTCAGCTCTTAATATATTCTCCATTTATATATATAATTTAATACAATAATATTTTTATTGTATTAAATTATATATATGAATAATAAAATCATTTTTATATTATTATTAATAACTATCATATTAAATATTTATATACAAAAAAATAAATATTATGAAACTTTACAAGATTACGGTGATAAAGATATATCTGGAGTTATTATGAATGCACCTATTGCATATGATAAAACAACCAATAATATAAAATATCCAACTCAAGGATGTAAAAATTATAGTCCAGAATATGAATATATTGATTGTAGCAATAATGAAATTTATGGAGAATATGGTGTTGACTCATATATTGGAACATATGAAGACAGCAATTATGAAAAATATAATTCTAATTATTTTAATAAAGAAACAAATAAAATTAATTATTCTGAAGATAAAATTAATAAAGATTTACAATATTTTAATAATTCTAGCAATATTATATTAGACAATTGTTTTAATTTTTTATCAAATGATAATCGCGAGGATTATGATAAATACAGTGTAAAGGAAATAAAATATAATGTAGGTGACTATATAAATTATTTAATATTTGTATATAAATCTGGTAATGAATCAGAACACATTTTTTATGTGAATTCAGATAATACAACTGATTATAGAAATATTGAAGGATTTCAAATCAAAAAAAATTTTAATTTTGGAATTATAAAAAAACCTTTTCGTAATAATGTTTTACATAATTTTAATAGAATGGCGACACCTTCCAAAAATAATATAGAAACAGTTAGCAATGATGATCCAGATACATTTGTAATTGGTGAAAATATTGAGTTTTTATCTTTTAATAATAACTGGACGCCTGGTAAAATTTTTTATGTAAATAATAACAACACATATAGTATAAATTATCCGGACGGAACTATATATTCAAGAAATGTCAAATCTTCAAATATAAGAAAAATAACAAATGATGAAAAGACATTCACAATAGATGATGATTCTTTTTCTACTTCTAGAAATCAATATATAAAATCTATTGTTATCAAATATAGCGGTAATATTATAAGCAGTATAAGAATTATTAAAAATAATAATAAATTTCTTTATATTGCCGGATATAAAACTTTACCTCCTTCTGATAATATTATAAATATAATCGCTCCTAAAAATAATGCTATTTATGATCTAAGTTTTAATGATTATGGTATTATTACAAAAGCGTATATAAACGGGATTACTAGCGATAATCTTAGAAATTTTAATATTGATGAAAACGGCGGCGTTGATTATAATACTTTTTTTACAGATATTAGTAATAATAAAGAAAAAATAGATATTGATTATGATGGAGATAATAAATATACAGTTCTTAATTTACAAAATAATCTCAATAAATCTATTGTACCATTAGATATAAAATATTTTAATAATACTACAAAAATATTAACAGGTACTAGAATTTAAATATTTGTTGTGTGTAATATTTTATCCAATAAATATGTATCGTTCACATCTTTAAAACCAATCTGCGTACATTTTTTATATCCACTTGGTAAAATATAAAAACATCGGCGTTTGTGACCACAACATCTACCTATAGAACTTATTAAGTCTTGTAAATAAAATATATACCAATATCTTTTTCTCAAATTTATATTACGAATCTCTTGTTGAAACATGGTGTCTATTAACATAAATCCTTTATTTAATTCTAAAAATTCATTTAATATATTATTTTTCTTTGTGTACAATTCTTTTATTCTATCAGAATGCTCCGATATTTGCATATTTGATTTATAAAATCTTATTTCATTTTTTACATTTCTTAATTCATTTAATATTACCAATTTATAACTTTCTACACTTTTAATGTAAGAAAATACGTTTATATTATATATATTACAATAACGGCGATTTATGTGTTTAGGCAATATAAAATTATTATTATCTTCAATATTTTTTAAAGTCTTTTTTATTTCGAATATTTTCTTTTGAATTGTGTCTATTAATTTTTTTTCTAATTTACTTTTGTAAAGATAAAGTTCCTTTATTTTCTCTTTTCTTAACACCATATTATTATTAAACTCGTTTTGTTTATCCCATATATTTATTTGTTCTGATATAAAATGCTTGTTTGATATTATTGGATCTTGAAATAATAATATCTCCCCTGATGAAAACTCTATATAATTTTTTAATTTTGAATATTGATACGCTGATATTTTATGCGCCTCGGCAGACGCATCTAATTTCAAATAATTTATTATTGCTAATAGAAATGCTATAAATCCATTTAAACTTGCTACTATTATAGCCATCTCGTTGTGATTGTGAGTTATTCCAGATATTACGCTACATACTGTTGAAAATAATATAGAAGGTACCATAAATAAATTTAACATAAAATTACAATAATAACACGCTTCTGTATATATAATCACGTGATATTTGATATAACTAGCCATTATATCCAAGGCAGAACTATATTTATGTATTAAATTAACATCAAAATCTTTGTAAATTTTGCTTTTTAATTTATCAAAAGACAATTGAGGCAGTTCTTTTCTTTCTTTTAATAAAGATTCGTCCGCACTATCATCTTCTGATTCACTATTCGCTTCCCAGAAATTATCTATATTATTTATTATTATATCATCTGTGATTTCACTATTTTTTAATGAAAATGATTTTATTTTTCTTAAAATTTTTTCATTTTCATTTTCATTTTTTACTTCGTCTTCTTCTTCATTTTTTTCTAATATTTCTATGAATTTATTGTCTATTTTAAAACAAGTATCATTTATATCTTGCTCTTCTTTTATTTTTGATGGCATATTAATAATATTATTAGAATGATATATTTTTTTTTCATCATCTTCTATATAATTTTCATCATCGCTACTATATTTTAAAGAATATTCTTCATTTTCTATTTCTGAATTATATTCAAATTCTGTTTTTCTACTTTTTATTTTGTCTAACATATCACAACCATCTAAACAACTACTTTCTCTTATTCCCAATTCTACATCTTTTTCACCAGATATATCGTCATTATTCATTATATTACTAATATAATCAAATATTAATAATATAAAAAAAAAATTGAATTAAATATAACTTAACATATATTAACATCATTAACAACATATTACATGCCATGGTTTTATCTGTAAAGAAGGAAAAGTTATATTCCGAATCACTTTATCAGGCAACAAAATCTGACTTACTATTTAAACATGGGTGTATTGCTACATACGGTGGTAAAATTATAGCAAAAGGGCATAATACATATAAATCATATTCAGGTAATGATGATTTTATTGATAATCAATGTAGTTGTCATGCTGAAATGGGGGTTATGAGAAGAATTTGTTATAATAATCGTGAAAAAAAACATAAACTAAATCGTATAATGAAAAAAACTAAACTTTATATAAGTAGATCTTCCGCCGGTGGTAAAAGTACCAATTCGGCACCTTGCGTTAAGTGTCTTAATATTATTAAAGAATATAATATTAGAAAAATTATATTTTGTTTTAATGATGAATATTTTGAATATAATTCAAAAGATTATTTTACCGAACATATTAATTATAGAGGATATAAATATTAATTAAGAACAATTATTTATACTTGAACAATTACCTTTTTCTGTCTGTTCTTTCATACTTTCTTCATTTACATCACTTATACAATTTTGTTGAAGATTTAATATAGGTAAAGACATTTTTTTATTTGGAGTAGGTAAATTATGTTTATTTAAATATCTAGTTTTTAAATATTCCCCGTGATCTAAAGTATCTACGCGTTTTACAATTGATACTTTTTCTTTTGATTTTGTATTACATGCTTCGCTTGAACAATTCACTGAGCAAGATTTAGAAGTACTTTCATTTCTACCATCATTTATTGAAGCGGTTTGACCGTGAATTCTATAATAATATTTTGAATAATCTTTTATTGATGTATCTTTGTATACTGTATGTGGATATCCTCTATTCATCCATTTATTACGACTATTTATACTTGCTCGATTTGTTTTTACTGATATACCTTGATTACCTACTTCTGTAACTCTTGTATGCGCATCATAGTTATTATATTGACTTTTATTTACTACTATTGGATAATTATTACAACATGAACCATGACCTCTAGGAGCATTTCCTCTCATTAATGTTTGGGTTGGATATTGATTTGAGTGACTTTCTACACGTCTATTATTATTTAAAGAAAATAATTTATTCGAAGATATTCTTGAGTATTTTGTATTTGTTTTACGTTTTAAAGCAACTATAGACATTATATAATATTATTCAATATTTAAAAATTGAACTAAATAAAAGTATTTATTTATTGTATAACAACACAGCCATGTACGCACAAAAAGTCAAAAAGCAAATTATTAATAAGGGGGATACTAATATTTTGCCTCGTGGATGGATTAAATTATCCAAAGGTACTATTTATAATAAAGTTAATACTACAAATTATGATAATAAAAAACATATTCATTACGATGAATTTAATACTCGCGCAAACAAGGTTATGGATAGTATTGTAAACAGATTCCTAGAATATAAAAAAGAAGAACTTATCCTTGAAAATTACTGTGATGAAGAAATTAATATTATTTTAGAAAATTATACAAATTTTGATAATGATGGATATGATTATTATCCATGCGATGAAGATTTTGATTCCGATAACGAAAATAGCGATTCAGACTTATCCGATATTGAAGTTTATTAGTTTAAAAATTATTATAAAAATAATTGCTCATAACAAATATGAGTGACTCAATTATTGAAATTAAAACTGACGATATTATAGATAATTTAAACAATATCATTACTAATACTGATATTTTTAAATTAAATACCAATATACAATATCTAAAATGTTTTATTTTTTATTTAGAAGACAATATTCTTTCCAATTATAAAAAATATGAAATTAAAATATAAAATAATAAAATTACTAAAAGCGAATTAATTACACTAATTTTAGATAATACAAAAATAGAATCAAAAAAATATGATTTAACAGGAATATATAAATACGAAATTAATCTTGAAGAAGAAAATATTAAAGATTTTTGTGACAAAAATAATTTTGAGAATTATAATTTCATCACTCAATACAATAATTTTGAAGATATTGTATTTAAACCTAGAATTGAATTATTTAATGATAATAATGTTATTTTATTTTTTTTTACAAAAAATGAAAAAAAAATTGAAAGAAAAAACGAAAAAACTGAAAAAAAACACAATAAAACTAAAAAAAAAGTTTCATTTAAAAATCCTCCGACTATGACACATAATAAAACTAAAAAAGAAATATAAATAAGTGTTTATAATATTATTATGCTTCAGGCAATTCAATTATCAAACATTCGCAATAATAGATGTTTGAATGAAAACGGCAGAATCGCATACAAATGGAGTACTCAATCAAAATATTCAAAATCCGAATTAATTGTTCAATATTACTATCAATCTGTATTACAATGTAATCTAGAAGATATGGAAGCAATTTTTGATAAATTAATACAAGATACTGTTAATACTGAATATTTTGATTATATTTTAAAATTAATCATTCATACACGCGACATTTATAACGGAAAAGGTTTATGGTCCTTGACGTATGTAATGCTTAATGTATTAACTAAATATTGTTTTGGGATAAATATTATCTGTAAAAAATTATATTTTAACATACTAAAACATATTGTTTCTCCTTTTAATAAAAAACAAGAAAAACCTTACGGTTCATGGAAAGATATTAAATATTTTTTAAACGAACTAAAATATAATTATTTTGATTTAAATCATGTTTATGAAATCATAGATGATATAATTATAAATATTTATATACCACAAATTAGTAAAGATATTGAAAATATGAAAATGAATAATAATATTAGTCTTTGTGGTAAATGGTTGCCTAGAGAAAGTTCAAAAAAATATAAATGGTTGGCTAAACGAATCGCAAAATTATATCATATTCATGTTGTAAAAACAATCGAATCTGATAAATATATATATAAAAATTATAGAATATTGTTGTCTGATTTTAATAAACACTTGGAAACAACACAGATTTTTATGAATGATTCAGATTGGGATAAAATAGATTTTAATAAAGTAACAAGCAAAACATTGATTATATATAAAAATGCGTTTTTAAATAAAAAAAATATTAATACTGATAATCGTATTATATGTAAACAAAATATTATAAATTTTATAAATGATAAAATCGCAAATAATGAAGTTTTGAAAGGTGGAAATAATATTATGCCTCACGAATTAGTTAGAGAATTATTATATAGCAATTGTGATACTTTGTGTGAAGACAAAATAAATATTATAAATTTACAATGGAAAGGAATTATTGAAGAATTAAAAAAACAAGACAATAATTTTATGAAAAATTACATATCATGTATTGATGTTTCTCCTTCTATGTATTATGATGATGTTACACCATTCACTTCGGCTATTGGACTTGGTCTTGCCTGTTCTGAAATAAATAATACGAATCGAGTATTTACATTTTCAGAAATTCCACAGTGGATTGATGTAACATCGGAATCATTTAATAAAAAGGTTGATATTATTAGATATTCACATTGGGGAGCAACAACTAATATACACATTATGTTTGATAAAATTTTACAAGATTGTTTAAATAATAATGTAACAAACGAAGATATGGATAAATATGGATTAATTATTTTTAGTGATATGCAATTCAATTGTGATAATTTTTCAAATAAACCTGAAAATGAAATATTTGAAAATATTAGACAAAAATATAATCAAAATGGTTATACAAATATTCCTTTTTTAATTTTTTGGAATTTAAGACAGACTGATAATTTTCCAACAATAGAAAATTCTACTTATTCATTAAAAATAAGTGGAAATTCGGGTTCGTTGTTAAAAATTTTTATGAGTTTAAAACTTGAAGATATCAAAAAAATAAATAATTGGACATTAATAAAATATATATTAGATAATGAAAGATATAATATTTTTTAGTTATATATTGTAATGAATATTTTAAGAAATATTATTAATAGAAATTATTCTAATTATAATAATCAAACACAATCGACGCAATCGACGCAATCGACACAATCGACGCAATCGACGCAAACGACGCAAACGACGCAAACGACGCAAACGACGCAAACGACGCAAACGACGCAAACATATAGAAA
>MDSX01070858.1_pt1 | contig 12559 bp, 8 predicted proteins | sample 811141 | NCBI WGS metagenome assembly MDSX01 (sample SAMN05326642, study PRJNA326480) | marine metagenome | isolation source: seawater | place: Atlantic Ocean: South East | collected 2010
GAGGAAGAGCAGCGCCTGCGCGCAGAGGAAGAGCAGCGCCTGCGCGCAGAGGAAGAGCAGCGCCTGCGCGCAGAGGAAGAGCGACGATGGGCTATGGAAGCCGAGGCTGAGCGCGCGCGCATCGAAGAAATTGAAAAGGCCCGAGCTCATGAAGCCGAAGCTGCGCGTAGAGCCGTGGAAGATGAAGACGTGGCGGCGGCGCAAATCGCTTCGATTGCACAGCAAGAACGTCAACAGCTGGCAGAAGAGGAAGCGATTAGAGCCGCTCAGGAAGAAGAGGAGCGACAGCGATTAGAAGATGAAAATCTTCGCACATCTGAACACGAGGCTCGATTGCAAGAGGAACGAGAACTTCAAGCCGAAGAGAACGCGAAGGCGGCTGCACGCGGCGACATTGATGCGTACGCTAAAGCAGTCATCACCGAGGGCGCGTCATCTGTCTTATTTTCGGACTCTGCTGACGACGTGACTGCGTTTGGTACACCGTCATCGCACAGCGACGACGCGTTCTACACTCCAGCCACTCGCGGGACGCGTTTCGCGGATTCGGTGCTTAAATCATCTCGCAATCGCGATTTGGAACACGAGATCGTGAGTATGTCCATTTGTGATATTCTCATTCACAGCACTGCGGAGGATTCGAGCTTCACTACCGCTCTTGGTCTTCAAGAACGAATTGCGAGCGTGCGCGCCACGCTCGGAGAGCGCGAGTCTCAACTCGAGTTCAACAGAATCACGGACGCTTTCGGTGTCGCGATTAAAGGGGCGATGCATAATCCAGCACGACTCGTGTTCTTATGTGCTCAGCTTATCGCGCTGCGAATTTGCGTGGCCACGATGGATGACTTGGACACGCGCGACGTGATCGAACTCGAAGTCTTGGCTCGAAACGCCGCGTTTGAGTCGCTCTGGAAGCACACTTGCAGTGCATTAGTAAACCCTGGCGAAGTGACGGAAACGCTCGCACACTTCATGAAATCCTTCTGTGGGCCTTCGCCGAATGGAGATGGTGAGAAGATAGGTCGCGCCTGGTCTGCAATGTTTCAGCTCGCCAAGACGCGACTCGACATCATCGGTGGCGACGCCGACGACGCCGGCTGCTCTTCGCAACTACTATTGACGCAGCTCCGACAAGGCATCTTGAAGGAGATTATTCTTGCACTTGACAAGTCTGTATTAGATGCATTGATTCATCCGTCTGGCGATGCCCTGGCAAATCCGATGATACCCGGTGGCGGCGCGTTGACGTTTTCAGCGGGTGCCGAATTGAAGCGAGCAATTTCTGTACTCGCCAGCGTCGCCAAAGATCTCAACGTTGGCACGAGTACTGAATCGATCATCCCGAAACTCAGAGCCGTCGCAGATGTGTGCATGATTCCGAAGGACGCATTGATTGACGTCAAGCTTCGCACGGATATCGTGTGCGGCAAACTCACGGACGAGGAACTTGCCAGCGTCGTCTCGCGATTCCGCCCTGACGATTTCGCGCCCCAACCCGTGGACCCGGACGTCATCTCCGCCGTCGTCGACGCGGCGACGAATGGAAAGGGTGACACGCCCCCCGCGATCGGACCTTACACCCCAATGAGCACGGAAGGCGCGCCGTGGATCGCCAACTTGGCCCGAGCGCTCGCCGCTTTCGACGGCGTTTTGCAGTCGCGAGCGCCCGGTCCCAGCGCGCACGCCACGCGTTGGTCCCTAGTCACCGACGCTCTGCCTTAAGAAAAGCGATGAAGCGTTGAACAAAGGCGCGTCATTCACCATAGCGACGCGTTATTCTTGCAATTCCACAGCACCATCGTACCATCGTCGGCGCCGTCCCGTCCGGGCCGCCGCCCCTGCCCGCCCGTCTCGGCCCTCTACGCGGCACACCGCGGCGCGGCCGTTCCTAGCGCCCATCATGAACGCCTACCCGAAGAAAAAATGGGAGCGAGAGCTCAAGCTGAAATCCGCCAAGGTCTCGCGCACGGGTGACTTCACGAACGACCAAAACTTGAAGATTCGGTGGTACTCGTGGGAAGTACCGAAACCCAAAGCTATAATCGTATTCGCGCACGGCCTGGGCGTGTACGGCTCGTTCGAGATGCTGGCGAGCATCCCGCCCGGCACTCCGCGCGTGCACTACGCGTCGTCTTGGCCCGAGCGCATGAATAAGTCGGACGTGAGCTTGTTTTGCATCGATCACCAGGGCCACGGGCGAAGCGACAGCGCGTCGCCCGGAAAGCGATGCTATTTCCATCGCTTGGATGATTTAGTGCGCGATTTCGCGCGGTTTTGTACTTTAATACGTGGAGATGTCCCCGGAGTTCCGCTGTTCGTGGTCGGCACCAGTCTCGGTGGGTTCGTGGCGACGAAGACGGCGATGGAGTTTCCAGACGTCGCCAACGGGTTGGTCACGTTGGCGCCGATGTTGAGCTTGGATCAGTTGTGCAAGCGGCCGCTGAATCGCGTGCTGTTGCCTTTCACGACGTTGTTATCGATGTTTATTCCAACCGTGCCTCTGGCGAAGACGGTGCGGAACACAAAGTTTCCTCTGACGCAACAAGAGGTCGAACAAGACGCGAACACGTGGCCGAGCGGGGTGAACAACACGCGCGTGCGCGTCGCCGCCGAGGCGTACCTGAGCACGCTTAAACTGAAAAAGGCTGGGGAATTAGAAAAGATCACCATGCCAGTGATTTCATTTCACGGCAAGGACGACCCAATGACCGATCCGAGCTCGAGCACGATGCTCATCGAGCGCGCGAACACAGCGGACAAGCACCTCGAGTGGGTCGACGACGTCTTTCACGACCTCTGCCACGAAAAGCCCACGTCCGATCACATCTGCGAAGACATCATCGCCTGGTGTATCGCCCGCGTCAACGGTCCAGTACCCAAAAAATCCGGCGACAAGCGATCGCGAGAGACCACTTACAGGGAAAACGGCGTGAGCGACCGCGACGCCGCTCGAGGCGCGACGACCAAGCGCGTCCGCGCCGCCGCGACGAAGACATCGACTCGCAAAGCGCCCGGCCGCCGGCCGCGTCCGCGTCGCGAGTCGCGTTGAGTCCATTCATCTCGCGCGCCGCGTCTTTTCGCGCGCGTCGTAGCATTCTTTCTCGTCATTCATAACATCTTGTATTCTCTCCGTCTCGCCCAGTCACCCGCCCAGATGCGCCTCGCTCGCAACACCCATCCGCGCAGATCGTCACCCCGAGCCGCGCCGACGCGTCGATCGCGCGCCGCGACGACCGTGAAGACGCCAACGAACGTCATGATCGCCCGAACCGTCGTCGTCGCCGCCGCGCTCGCGCTCGCGGCGTGCCCGACCCCGATCGTCGCCGTCAAGTTTGGCGAGGATTTCACCGACACGCTGAAAAAGAAACCGGAACCGCTGAAGGGACCGACGTACGCGCGCGATTTCGACGGCACGCAGATATTCGCGGATGATTTATCGACCATGTACATGCACGGATTGACGTGCGGGGCGTGCATGGCGGTGCTGAACGAGACGAAGACGCTGTACGATCGCACGGAGGAGACAAAATTTCATCACCCGGACGACGTCACGGGAGGTTTGATGTACGATTACATGCACGAAGCGACGGAACCCGAGGAATTCTGCGATGGGAACGTGCTGGGGGAGAAGTATGGGTTGAATAATATCACTGGACACGTGGCGGCGGCGGCGTGGTTGCGGTTGCGGGCGGTGAGCCAGTTGCGCTTGCACGGTCAATACGAAGGCACGGAGATGGGCAAGCGAGCGATGATGTCTTTGAATGAGTACCGATGGGCGATTGATCTTGGATTGTTGGGATATGATTTGTTCTCTTTGCTCGAGGAGGACGAGGAGCGATTCGATCCGATCAAGCTCGCGGAGGAAAACGCGGTCGAGGTCGACGAAGACGACGAAAAGTATGACCAAAAAGTTGATACTCGGGAATTCATCGTCCGTTCGCTCAAGACGCATCCTTATCGCATCCCAAGACAGAAGATGAAGCTCGAGCAAGTGTGTTACGACATCGTCAAGAGTCGACCTTACATTCAAGCGCTGCTCCACCAGAAATTGCGCCGCGATCGCCACTACGAGATTTGCCACGCGCTGAAAAAGTGTGTCTGGAAAACACCACAAGAAGTGCGAATCATCGAGCAAGCCCGCGAGGAAGCGCTCGAAGCTTACATGGAAGCACTCTTAGAAGAAGGTGAAGACCTGTTCGACGACGAAGGAGAAGGAAAAGAGAATGAAGACGAGGAAGGAAAGGAATTATAAAATGCTTTGCTCATTGTTTCAATCGGTACTGTATCAGCGTTGATGTGCGCATGTTTGTAACACCATCCGAATTTTGCCGCGATCGCCTACCTGTCTCTAAGATACCGCCAATAATGGTTCGTGTACTTGTGAATGTTGAGCACGACGCGATTTTTATTGGCGTACACCCTGTACGAACAGCGATCAACGATGACGTTCTTGTAGAGCTTGCGGATGAAGAAGCGATAAGCATTTTGTTTACCAAGCGCCCACATCTCTAACGCTCGATCTTGAAAGCACACGTAAACATCGCGCGCAAGAATGGCCTCGGGAATTTTCAAACGAATCTCCGCCCTCATATCTTCTTCGTACATTTCGTAATTGTCCAACTCGACGCGCTCCATCGCGGCGCCAGCGATCAAGCTTTCAATATCAATCAAACCTTTGTCCGCGAGCTCAGGTGGGAGCTTTTTGAAGCGATCGAACGTTTCACCTCTATCCGGCGTTCGCTGTGCTTCACTGCTCGTTTCGGCGACTTGATACGGGTTCTTATTGCGCAATATCGCCGTCTCGTGTTTCTTCATTGCGTCGACGACTTGCTTCGCCGCCATTCGATGCCCCACGGGGAGGTCTGCCCCGGGACCTATGGTTAGCGAGGCGTACGCACCCAACACGTACATCGACGTTCCTGGCCATCGACAGCCTCCACCTCCGCCTGCAGCCGCGGTTTGTCCTTTGTCGTGCGCACATTCAATTTTTTCCTCCGCGAGCGCAGGGAAGCCTCGAGCGATTTCTACGGACGTTGTCTCCACGAGCGTGCGGAGCGCTGGATCTTTCGCCAGGTCCACGAATTCACCACACGCTAGCCATATCTCATCGTGTGTAGATGTGACTTCTTTTTCGAAAATGGCGAGCGCTGAACTATCGGGCTCGATTCCTTCGTCGCGATACCTTCTGTACATCGCCGACTCGAACTCCACTTTGGCTTCATCCGTAGGCGCCGATCGAACGCGCCATTTCTTTTCTCTGTCGCTCCACACGGCGCCATTCAACACGCGTTGCTCCAGAACTCGCAGATGATCAGTCTTTAAGGCTGCATCTCGCAAACGACGGTGCGTGTGCTCGTTCACGCTCGCCTTCGACTTGAAGGACTCGAGCTTGTTGGCGCGAATTTGCGCGTCGGCGCACGCGTGAAATTCGTACAGTCCTTTATTCCCAAAATACTTCACGTCGCATTCAAACTCACTCACGGTGATTTTCCTTCGGCACATCAGCGTCACTACCTTGGCGCCGCGCGTCTGCGCAGCGAGCGCGAGCGTCGCCGCCGTCGTTCCTCCGCCGACGACCAAGATGCACTTTCCTCGCGCGCAATCAGTGGCGCTCATATCCACGTCGGCTGCGTTCATGATTCCACAATCGATGCTTTGGCGGTCGTAAGACGCGTTGTACTTTGCGTACGACGCTTTCGCTTCCAGGACCCAGGACGGAACTAGCGGAAGGGAAAACTTCGGCGTCCACACGCATCGCGCGGCCAGAAACGTCTTTCCGGTGTCGAGCGTCAATAAAATCGCGCCGCACCGCATCATAGCCACCGCATCACGCTCGTCCTGGCCCACGCCAGCAGCGCCTTCGCTCTCGTCAATTGCTTTGAACGCGTCACGAACCTCTTCCGACGTCTCGTCGCACCACCGCACGTCCACGACGGTGCCTCGCTCCACGCGCACGCCACCGAATCGCTCCGCCACCGTCTTCGCGCAGTACTCCGCGAACACCCTCACACTCGGCACTCCCGCGAACCCACTACCCGTCCGCACCACATCGCGTTTCTTCCCCAACGTCTCTATGTACCGCTCGAGTCCACATGCGTTCTCAAACGGCACTTGCGTCGTCGTCGATCTCAAGTGCGTCGCCCCCAGCCTGAGTTGCGTCCTCGCGAACGAGTACAACCACGCCCCCGACGGGTCGATCACCACCGCTCGTTCGGCGCGATCTCTGCTCAGCCTCGACAAGACGCTCAAACACGCGCGTCCACTGCCGACGATCGCGAGCTCGCACCGCTCGCACGCCGTCGCCATGGCGAAAACGCCCGCCCCGTCCCGTCGAACCCCACGAAACCACCTCCTTCGCGATCGTTCGCGGTCGCGCGCGCCCGACCGCGCGTTCACACGACGTCTGCGCGCGCCGCCCGACGCAGCGCGATTCCGCGCGCGATTTTCGTCGCGCGTTCGGCGCCGCGCGTGCGAACCGCGCGTCGCGCTCTGCCGCGTCGCGTCGCTTTTTTCGAGCGTTTCATCGAGCGTTTTTCTATCGAAAAAGTCAACGAGGCGTGGATGTGCGATACGCCCGACGCGACGACGCACAACGACGCGCGCGACGACGCGTAACGAACCGGCGAGGGAACGAAATAAAATAAACAGGCGCGTGGCGCGATGCGAGACGACGCGCGCGCGAGGATGGATGCGGTGCCGCGTCGAGAGTCTCGATCTCGGATGCGCTTTTTCTCGACCGACGCGAGAGCGTCGAGAGCGTCGACTGACGCGGTGATCGCGCCGCGCGCAGACGAACGATGGTCGGGATGCGATTCGGTTCGACGGAGTTTCGACAAAAGTACGACTTCGTCGCGCAGTTGACGCCCGAGGACGGGGCGAAGATTTGCCGCCAGGTGAGCTTTTATTTCAGCGACTCCAACATCGGGCGAGACGACTATCTGCTTCGCGAAGTGGTCAAATCAAAGCGCGAGGGACACGATGGAGCGGTGGAATTGGCGACGATCGCGCGGTTTCAGAAGATGCGAGAGTTGCTTGCGCCGTATGGTGGGTACGACAATTTCTCGGCGATGATGCCAAAGGTGGCCGAAGCGCTCTCGCAGTCAGACATCGTGGAGGCGTGCGAAAACGGAACGCGGGTGAAGAGAAAATCTTTGACGATCGATGGGAAGGAGCCCGATTTTTCTACGGATGAAGGCATGCTTCAATACCGTCAAGCGATGATGGTTGAGCTCGATAAGCGATACGTTTTTGCGAGCCCGTTCTCGAGGCACGCGACGATGGATTCGATCCGAGCCTTCTTCGACGGCGTCGGCCAAGTCAAATCGATTCGCCTGCGACGACACACGGCTAGTAAAGATTTCCGTGGAAGCGTTTTCGTCGAGTTCGCGACGGAGGAAGAGGCGAGACACGTCGCCGCGCGCACTGATTTGGTGCACGAGGGCGCGAAAATTGAGCTCGCGATGAAGTCTGATTACCTCGAGAAGAAGAAGGCGGAGTCGCTCTTACAAAAGGAGAAGCGCCGGCAAGAAGCCATAGCGCGGGGCCAGGATCCGGAGAATATCCCGCCCGAACCCGAACCTGTTTACGTGGGCAAAGTTCCTGAAGGCTTCGTTCCCGGCCGAGGCGGCGGACGAGGCGGCGGACGAGGCGGTGGACGAGGCGGCGGACGAGGCGGCGGACGAGGCGGCGGACGAGGCGGCGATCGAGGTGGCGATCGAGGTGGCGATTTCGGTCGCGATGGTCCCGGTCGGGGTCCTGGATTCGGGTACGGTGGTCCGGATCGCGGTGCGCCTCGCTTCGGATTCGGCGCTCCCGGTCCCCAACGACCCGGCCCTCCACAGCGCTTCGGACGCCCATACTGAACGCGAATGAAATGACGCGAAATGTCGCTTGATGTCCGATTAATGTTTTGCCTAACGAAATGAAAGCTCATGTCTATGATATAATACCGCGCGTCGCCGCACCACCCGCCAAAAGAATCGATTACTTCATTCTCAACCCGAGGCCCGACATGACCTTGGAGTATTCGTTGAAGTCTCTCTTTTTGAGGTAGTTTTGCAGGCGGCTACGCTGACCCAAGAGCTTCTTCAACCCACGCTGCGTGGCGTAATCCTTCTTGTTCTTGATCAAGTGCGCGGTGAGCCCTTCGATGCGCTTGGTGAGGAGCGCGATTTGCACCCCCGAGCTCCCGGTGTCGCTCGCCGACTTTTGGAACTCAGCCATGTCCGCCACCGCCGGGCGCGTGCGCTTATCCGCGGCGACGACTTGCAACGCGCCGCGTTGGTGCGTTTGCGCCCGTCGCGGAGCGAACGAGCTCGAGGCGTTAGCCTTGGCAGCTGCGCGCGAGAGTCAATTTCGGGTCAGATAAGAGGGTTCTAGGGTCAAATGTACGCCCGCGCGCGACGCACGCGCCCACGCGCGGCCGCCGTCCTCGACGCGCGTCGCGAACGACGCCGACGTATTTCCACATCCAAATCCATCGCGCGCCGTCGCGCGCGCGCCGTCGCGCGTCGCGCATCACCGCGTCGCGCGCGTCGCATCGCCGCCTCGCCACGTCGCCATCGCCGATGCGCGCGCGTTCGATCTCGTCGCGCGCGCGCGTCCCGCGCGGCGCGTCCCGCGCGACGCGACGCGACGCTCGAATTTTCTCGCCGTCGAGACGCACCGATACGGGTCGTGGAGAGCGTGAACATCGCGCGTCGTGGTGTGCGGCGCGTCGCGTCGCGCCCCCGAGGGTCGGACGGCAGTCTCGAAATGTGAGTCACCACACGGAACACAAAGAGCGCCGAAAAGCGTCCCGCCGCCGCCACTCTTCGACGCGTCGCCATGCGCGCGTCGTCGCGCGCGCCCGCGACGCGTTGTCGCGCGCCGACGCGCCTCGCGACGACGCGACGCGCGACGACCGCGCGCGACGACCGCCGCGCGACGACGCGACGCGCGACGACGACCGCGGACGCGGACGAAGAAACCCAAGACGCGCAGGCTCGAAAGATGGCGATCGAATTCGCCGTCATCGCCGACGACACGCGCGCGGTCGAGGTGCAAGTGCTGTCGGTGGCGAAGAGCGTGTTCTACGCGCGATACGTCGTGCTGGCGACGGCGTTCAATCGACCGCAGATGAACGCGTGCTGCGCGAAGATGCGAGAACTGGCGAACGAGGCGTACGGGTTGACGGTGCCGAAGAGCGCGGCGCAGGTGGGGGATTGGGCGTGTTTGGACTGCGCGGACGTCGTCGTGCACGTGTTTTCGCCGAATTCGCGAACGCATTACGATTTGGACGGGTTGTATAAGGGCGCGGAGCGCGTTGAGTTGCCGTTCGTGACGGAGACGCGAGGGGGGAGCGAGACGGAGGACGAATTCGAGCCGTACGACGAAGAAGAAGACGAAGAAGACGACGAATTCGAAGTCTTCGAGTGAGCGTCGCACGCGATGTAGAGTAGACGTTAAGTAATATTGATTATCGCGCTTGTAAGTTCACGCGCGGTCGCGCGGGACGAGACGCGGCGCCGTCTCGCGCCGCGCGTCCGTAGACGTCGTCGCGCTCGCGCGCGCGCGCCGCACAGCGCGCCTCGCGCGTCGTCGTCGCCGTCGTCGTCGTCGTCGTCGTCGTCATGTCGATCGACCGCGAGCGCGCCGTCGTCGCCGTCGTCGTCGCCGCGCTGTTCGCCGCGCACGCGCGCGTCGTCGGTCGCCTCAAATCTCGACTCGCCGCCGCCTCGACCGAAAAGCAGCGCTTGCAATCGATCCTGCGCGTCCGCGACGTCCCTAAGACCACGGGTATGTTCGCGCCGATCGCGCGCGCGCGCAGTGCGTTTTCTCGACGCAACGGCACGCCGCGACAGGGCGGCGCGCTCGTGCCTCGGGCGCGGTGCGAGGTAAAGATGGAGGCGCGCCTGCCGCGACACCTGCTGGAAGGCTTGGACGAGTACACGCACTGCTGGGTGATTTACGTGTTCCACGCGAACACGAATTTAGCGGGGACGAAGACGGGGGGTGCGGCGAAGGGAAAGGTGGCGGTGCCTCGATTGGACGGAAAGCGCGTCGGGGCGCTGGCGACGAGGACGCCGCACAGGCCGATTCCAGTCGGGCTGTCCGTCGGGACGGTGGAGAGCGTCGACGCCGAGCGAGGAGTGGTAGTGATAGGAGGGATTGATTTAGTGGATGGAACGCCGATTTTGGATATAAAGCCGTATGTGCCGTTTTGTGACTCGATCGCGAGCGCGAAGGCGCCGGATTGGGTCGGGAAGGAAGCGGTCGGGAAGGATGAACCGTTGAAAATTATTCGAGTCGACGTCGCGGAACGCGCCGAGGCGCCGTTGGCGAGTTCATACGCTCGAAGCGCGGCGGCGAAGACGCTGTATCCCGATGTCAGCGCGTTTGTTGAATTCTGCAAAGAAGTGTTGTCGTACGACATTCGTTCCATTCGCGAACGCAACGCAGACGTGGACAAGCGAAAGTTTGACACGTACAGGGTGATTTTGTGCGACGTGGAGATCGAGTACACCATTAGCGAGGAACGCAAAGTCGAAATTACTGGCGCCAAAGCGGTCCCTAGAGAGGTTTTTGATGATTGGGAGCGCGCGAAAGTCGAGCAGCAGGCTCGTGAGGCGTTGGGAGAGCATCCAAAGCCGAAGCATTAGCGAGATAGTCATAGCAGGGCGATTCTTTGTGACAATTTCTAGAGTAACATCGTCATCGGATCTTCTAAATAACACTTGAAGGATTGAAGCCACTGCGCCCCCACGGCTCCATCCACGACGCGATGATCGCAGCTCAAAGTCGCGCTCATTACCAAGACTTCCTCGTAGCCGCCCTCTGCGTTCTTGACGACTTCCTTTCTAGCTCCGCCGACGGCGAGGATCGCCGCTTGCGGCGGGTTTACGATCGCAGCGAAGTTCTTCACGCCGAACATGCCGAGGTTGCTAATGGTAAACGTGCCTCCAGTCATGTCCTGGGGCGTGAGAGAGCCGCTGCGCGCGCGGCCGGCGAGCGACTTGACTTCGGCGCTGATAGACTTCAACCCCAGGCAGCACGCAGATCGCACGATGGGCACCATCAGCCCGCGCTCGGTCTGCACCGCTACAGAAATATCAGCTTTTTTGTACTTGCGAATCTTATCGCCCAACCAGCTGGCGTTCACGTCCGGCACCGCGAGCAACGCCTTGGCGCTCGCCTTGACGATGAAATCGTTCACGCTAATCTTCGCCCCTTCCGCAGCCTTATCATCAGCGAGCTGCTTGTTCAACGTTTCACGAATCCCCATCATGTTATCCAAGCGCACGTCTACGGTGAGATAGAAATGCGGCAGTTGCTGCTTGCTTTCCGTCAAGCGCTCCGCGGTGACGCGCTTGATGGCGCTCACGCTCACGTCTTCGAAATCCGGGAAAAACTTGGACAACGGATGTTCCGCCACAACCGTGTGCGTCACCGCCTCACTCGCGCTCGACGCGCGCGCCGTGAGCACGTCCTCGGCGATCACGCGCCCGTTCGGCCCACTCCCGCTCACGGTCTCCAATCGCACGCCTCGTTCCTCGGCCAACCGTCTCGCCAGCGGCGACGCGAACACCCGTTCCCCGCTCGCGCGCGCGCTCATCCGCGCCGTCGCGCGCGTCGACGCCCTCACCACCGGCATCGTCACCGCCGTCTCCACCGCGCTCTTCGCCGGTTCCGTCGTCACCGTCTCCGTCGCTTTATAATCCTTAAACGCCGCCACCGCGCTCGCCTCCTCGCACATCACGCACACCGGCGTCCCCACCTCCACGTCCGTCGCTCCCTCGGGCACCAGGATCGCCGCCAGGTACCCATCATCCGTCGCTTCCATCGCCATCGTCGCCTTATCCGTCTCCACGTCCGCGATCGCGTCGCCGGCTTTGATTTCATCGCCGATCGCGCGATGCCACCGCGCGATCCCACCGCGCTCCATCGTCGGCGACAGCGCCGGCATCGGCAGCACGACGTGCTCGGGGAGCGTCGACGACGACGACGCGAATCGCGCGCGCGCGGACGCGTCGAGCGCGGCGCGCGCGGCGCGCGCGCGCGAGGACGCGTCGACGGTCGCGCGCGCGAACGTCGAGGCGCGCGCGCGCGACGACGACGACGACGACGACGACGCCGGCGCGGGCGCGCGCGCGGCGGCGACGACGGCGCGAGCGAGCGCGCGACGCATCGCGCGCGCGTCGCGGCGAGCGTCGATCGGGCGACGCGCGAGGACGTGTGCGGACGACGCGTCGGGCGCGCGTCGCGTCGAGGGCTACTCCCGGGTGTTTCGGGCGCGCGCGTCGTCGCGCGCCGCGCGTCCGACGGCGCGGCGCGATGATCGATCGAATCTGCGCGAGGAATACGCATCGCTAACTACGCTAGAGCTAATCTACGGTCGTCGCGAACGCGCGCGCGTCGCGCGACGATTCGGCGGCGGCGCGCGCCGCGAGCGCGCTACGCGTCGGCGACGGCGCGGCGACCCGGCGGTAACGCCGGTTTCTTCCGCACTATCGGCGGCGCCGGCGGGTCGTCGTTCGCGCGCACGCCGTCACCGTCGCCGTCGCGCGTCCCTCTCGGAGCC
>MDSX01086941.1_pt1 | contig 12550 bp, 19 predicted proteins | sample 811141 | NCBI WGS metagenome assembly MDSX01 (sample SAMN05326642, study PRJNA326480) | marine metagenome | isolation source: seawater | place: Atlantic Ocean: South East | collected 2010
TACAATAGGAATACCAATACGTTCATGTATGTACATCAAATCTTTTACTGAGTACATAGATTCTTTATCATCGTTCTCAACAGTCAATCTACCTTGTACTGATGGAGATAATCTTTCAAAGTTTTTACAGAATCTATCCATAGCAGATTTCTTATCACCATACACACCATTACAATGTATGTTTAGTTTGTTGTAAGGTGTACGAGATAATCCTAACATATCGAATACTTTACCATGTATCTCTAAATCAGTAATTGTATTCTGTACAACATTCTCTCTTGGAGATACAAGTACATTGAAAGGGCCAGGATGTGCTGTGATACGAATACCATGTTTGGTTGCGTAGTTACCACATGCCTGAAGTATTGTTTCAATTCGTTTGTAGTATGGTGAGTTTTCAATACCATACTCTGAAGCCCATGGAAATATATCAGATGATATTCTGAAACATTTGATTCCATTGTTGTTGTTCCATTCTAAGATGGAATATAAATCTCTAACATTTTGTAGAGATAGTTCACCAGCATAATCAACACCCTTCTCTAAGAAGGTACGTTTAATCATACTTCTATTTGTTGTGATTTTGGGTTTTTGTTTACCCAATGTCATATTAATACAAGCGTATCCTAAATTCATATAGTTTATTTTATACAGCTAATATAATAAAAATAATTTAAAGCTCCAAGGCATTTAATAAGTTTTTTTTGTAAACTCGTCATCCTCATCTTTTGGTTTAACATATCTTAACCAATATTGTACTGCCTTAGGGTCGTTTTGCCATGTCTCTTTCTTACTCCAATCAAAATGAGGATGTGTATATAATCTTACTTCTGCTTTAGTGAATTGAGGAGTTTCTTTTTTTGGTGGAGCAAATCCTCTTGCCTCTGGTGGAAGTTCCTCTTTTACTTCTTCTTTATCCAACTCTTCCATCACCTCTTCTTCAGGTACCTCATCATATAACTCTCTCTTACGAATTATCTTTTGTTTATCTACAATACCCCTATCAACTTTTAAAGCATTGTTAAATGCAATTACAAGTGCAACAGCCAATGGGTCGAAAACAAAGATAATGATTAAGATAAACCAGTTGATAATCTGGTCCATTGGTTTGTTAAGTAATCCACTAAGATATTCTAGTGGCCCTAGTTCTGAGGATACACCCTCCATAGATTCTAAATCTAAAATTTTTAACTGAATAGATTGTAGTGAATCTGCAGCTACTTCTCTTTTCGCTTGTACCGAGCTCTTGTTTCTCTCTTCCACTTCAATACGAGATTGTGCCAACCTAAGTTCTGCAGTGGAGATTGTGGTTCTAACGCCCCCAACCACCGAGGTGTCTCGTACTTGGATTTGTTGAGATTTAGCATTGGAAAGAGTACCAATGTTAGTAGAAATTCTTTTAAGTTCTTCATCATATCGTTTTACATCATCACCCCAAAACTGTTCTTTCTGTTGTAGGAATGCTAATTGTTTTTCTTTTATACTGTATTGGTTAAATGTATCTTGAAATGCAGATGTTAAAAATCCATAGATACCTAATGATGTTATAAGGATTAAGATAACTACTGCACCACTTAGATATAATCTAAATGATTTATTTATTTTTTCCCAATAATTGTAGAGATATCCAGCGGTAATTAGTTTTGCTAATTCTAATGAACTAGCCATTACAATAACAGATAATGCTGCTCCTGCGAATAATTTACTTAAACCACTTACCGAAAAGAACGCAGCATTAAATGCTACAAACAATGCGGATAATCCTAGTAATAAGGTTCTGAATTTCATTTGATTTCCCTTTCTAAGAGATATCTATCATTTCTCTTATGTTTTGTGTTAACTTAGTAACTTCGGATACAAGCCTTCTTGCGTCTTGAGGAGAAACTTTTTTAACTCCAGTAATACCATCATCTAATATTTTAGACCTAGATAGTACACCTTCGATTAGATTATAAACTTTTTGTTTGTAAGCATCTTTCATAATAATATAGTTTTCTTGTAATAATAAATATTGTATATATAAAAAAAGGGGAAATTTCTTTCCCCTTCAATTATTTCGATAGTGAGTTTAATAAGAAATTTTTAAGGTCTTAGCCTTTTTATTTACCTTCTTATCAATGAGGAGAGTGAGTAACCCATTGTCGAATTTTGCAGTTGATTTTGTACCATCATAATCGGCACCAACTGTTAGTGTTAAATCAATATCTTTAACAAATCGAGATGAGTTCTCTACTTTCTTAGATTTGATTGTAACTTCTTCTTCAGTAACTTCTACTGTAATATCTTTTGGATTATGTCCAATAGTGTTAACTGTAACTTTTTGTTTTCCATCTTCTAGTACTTCAGCATCAAAAGATGAGTAATTAGTTTTTGGTCTTGTTGTTAGTACATCATTGAGAAAATCATCAACGAATGTATTATTAATTGTGTAAAGCATAATTTATTCCTTTTTTTAATTTAAACATTTACTCTTTATAGTACCAAATCCATACCAACACATAAAACATGACAATATGTCAGTATAATCACTTTTGGTTATGACAATATGTCAGTTAGAATGGTTTTGAATCTTCCCATTCCTTTCTTTCTTGTCTACAACTCATGTGGTCTGCCCAATGTAAAATGTATGGTAAATCAGTTTTCAATCCATACTCAGGACTTCTTGCCATAAAATATGGTTTTGTTGCTTCATTATATAACCCATCTGCCAACATAATTCCTAGTTGTTCTTTTTCGTTATACTTGATACCATAGTTATTTAATAGGTTAAGTGCACGATGAGTAACATCCATATAGTTAATCTCATCATTGTGTTTATAAACTCTTCCTAGATTCTTTCTATGCCAATCCGATGTTTCTTCTACATACAATGGGCCTTCAGAGTTTCCAAGTTTACCCAAATCGTGGTGGAATGCAGCAAATAATAATTCCTCATCTGTAAAATCTACTTTTATTCCAGTCTCTTCATAAACCTTTTTTAGTTTATATGAGTTTCTTGCAACATTCAATACATGGTCTATATAACCACCAGCGTATGCTGAATGAAACTGTAATCTACCACTTGCAGGTGCAAGAGTTAGTTCTGTACCCAATTCTTTTTCTGAGTACATATGTAAGAGTTTTTCTAACCTCTCACCTTTAAATACTTTTTTTAATGCATCTATGAACTTATCATAGTTTGCTGATAATTGTTCTGCCGTATAATTTTTCATTGATATATTGATTTTTTTGTTAACATTTCATATAATACTTCTATCTCTTCTTCACTACCACAAAATCCTAATCCACCGAAATCATTTAACTCTACTACATATTCTCCTTCTTCTAATCCTTTTAGTTTTTGGTTTGATGTATTAGAAATAAAACATGGTGCATATGGGTCTTTACTTCCTTTTGGTAATGGTAAAATCCAATATGTAAAAGTATTACCTTTTATATCCTCTTCTTCTTCTCGTGTCCACCCTTGTTTCTTAAACGTTTCTTCGGTAATAGGTGTACTATGTATTTTTATTGGTATCATTCTAAAACTATTTTTATGGTATCGGATACTAAATGTTCTCGTATAGTACCAGTTAACACTAGAGTATCACCTACCATTGTTTTAACTGGTCCAATTACATTATTAACTCTACCATCAACAACATAAGATGCTCCATTAGACGTGGTGACTTGTACCTCATCTTGTAAGTACCAAACTAGGTTACTATCCCATTCTACTTTCATAGGTTCATCCCATTCAAGTGTGTTACCAACTGTACCAGATATAGTGTGTATCGTTTGATGTACATCTTGGCGTAATTCTAAATGGTAGTATCCATTTGAATCAATATCTAATCTACCATCTAATTCTAACGTAGGTGGTAATGGTTGTAATAGTTCATCATCTGGTATTGAACAAGATGATAGTATCATCAGTAATCCAATAATAAAAACTAGAACTACATAATCTAATAGTTTGTTTATCATAATAAGTATTCTAATACAGTATCCCAAGAGTGGTATTTGTTCCACTTCTCTTTTTCGTAACACCAACCAAAGTGGATGTGTTCACCTGGAAAATCTCCAGCACCATTTCTAACTCTATCATCAATTAAGTAATCACCAACTAACAAATCTTTTCTGTGAGTTGTTACTAACTTTTTGTGAAACATTCTTCCAAAGTATTTCTCAATCCAAAACCTTTTATCAGTTAATGAATCTGGATTACCCCAAGGGGCCGATGTTGCGATGAACATATCGTACTTATCAGAATCGTAAAGTTTCTTTACAGCCTCAATACAATCTTCGTATGGAGGTGGGTCTCTGAATATACCAGGTATGTGGTCTGGACAATGTTCGAATTTTTTTACTAGATGTGGATTATCAACAAAAAATTGTTTATAGTGTTTAGATAAATCAACTAACACACCATCCATGTCTATATATAATATTGGTTTTTTATTCATATCTCTCTTATTACAAAGCTAATATAAGAAAAATAATTGAGACTACAATGGCATTTTTCAATTATTTTACTTACAATGACTTCTGTATCCTAATATTGGTTTGTGATTTACTTTATCAATAATAGTTTTTAACATTATTTCTCTATTATTAATCATACCCTTAGTAAGTTCAAGGGTTTCTAAATCATATTCATTTGCCACCCAATCTTTAAACAGATAGGTTAACATTTTAGATTTTATTTTATTTATCATAGGTTTAGGGTTTATTAGTGGTCTAACATCATTAATTGTTTATCGATTTTGTTCAAATCAGTCATAGCATCTTGTAGAGAGAATCTTACATCATCAGATTTTGGGAAATCTTTTTTCATTTTTCGTAAAGTATCAATCTTATCCAAAGCAACTACCTTATCTTTTTGTAGTTGTTTGATTTTATCTTCTTTTATTTTAAAATCTGAAGTCAACATATCTTAAATTTTTATCTTAATAAAGTTACTACTGAACCGAACTCATCATCGAATACTTTAACTAAGTTTTCGTAATCCGAACTCATCATTTTTTCTAACATTTCATTGATATAAGAATCACCCATACCAACTTGTTTACCGAATCTTTTGGCGTATCCCATAAGAACAAACGCGTTACCATCGGGTCCTGTCAAATCGATTTCGATTCCTCTATTTAAACTTTCTTTACTTTTTATCATATCACTTAATCTTACATAGCTAATATACAAAAAATAGCTCAAAGCTCCAAGGCATTTTTGAATTATTTTGCTATAAAAGATTCTTATCTGTGAACTGTCTATATCTATTTTGGGGATGTAAAGCTTCGTTTAGTTCAAATGGGTCTAAATCTAAATCCCACTTGTTTATTATTTCAAATGATTTCATTCTATCTTCCCCATATAAATCTTCATAGGAAGTGGGTTGAATATTTAATTTTTCAGATACTTCAGTTATATCCTCTAGTGAGTTTTGTTGTAGTTCTTCTATTTTAGTAATAAGACCTTTTGGAATTTTACTAAAAAGTAATCCATCAAATACATATTTCTTATGTGAATTTATTTTATTATTTTGAAGTAATCTATAATGTAAGTTTAATAAACTTTCAAAATGTTCTTGTTGATTATTTCTTTTTAATAATATAACTCTATCAACTAACTTAGAAAACTCAACGAAGTGCATACATCCTTTTGATTTTTCTTTGGAGGGTATTTGTACAACCAAAGTTTTTATTGCCACTCTATCTGATTCTAGTTCCTTTAATGGCCATTCATATCTTTCACCGAAACTATAATTATATGGTTCTGATATTCGTACATAATCTTGCTTACATATATTATTTAGTAATGATGATGTACCACTTCTTGGTTGACCTATTATTAATATTTTTTGTTTCATATTAATATTTTTTTTGATTCCAATTTCACCACATTATTTTTACTTATTAAATAGTAATACGTTCCATCATTTTCTTCTACATTGTGAATTGGATTGTGTGCACACATTTTATCATATTCACATCCTTCATCATATCCAAATCTAAATACAACAGAATCAGATTTAAAATTTGGTACAGGTGTTGGCCAAGGGTCTTGAAAAAATATCTTACCATATTTTCGTAATAGAGTTATTTGATTAGTATTTGGTGTACCTGCGTTATCATCATGATTTGCTCTACAAACAAATTTTAGATTATCAAAATTAAGAGAAAAATCAATTATACTTAAAAAGATTTCTTGAGGTATAGGCATGTTTATATGAAACTTACCTTTGTTATCTTTTACAATAACTTTTGTAACTATAAATAAATTATCTTTTAAATCACTCGTATATGTTTCAAAAATATTATTCATCTATCCATCTTTGTATTAATGAAAAATCTCCATTTTGTTTTATTGGGTGAGGTAAGTAATCATAGATATCTATGAGTTCTTGTCTTATATAAATATCTGCTGGAAGGATTCCTTTCTTAGTACCTTCAACTAATTTTGTTGCACCACTTGGGTTTAATAAATATGCATGAGCTCCAAATAACCAATCTTCGTTTGATTCAGAATTTCGTTTGTGTAACCCAACACCTTCCCATGTTTTGTTACCCCAATTTGGTTCACCTAAGTTTAATAAATCACCTTCAAATTTATTTAAAATACTAAAATCAATTTCACCAATAATAATCGCGTCGTGTTCTAATACTAATATAGATTGGTTCAATTCTATACATCTTAACCAAATGTTATAATGAGAAAAAAATGTGGCAATTTCTGCATCAATCTTTCCTCCATTAAAATGTTTTATATCTAATATGTTTAAATCAGAATCACTAAAAGTTTGCCAAACATTTGTTGTATCAACTCCTCTAAATAAACTAATATCAATATCATTAAAGATACTCTGCGTATGTTTTGCACTTTCCTTACTCTTAGAAGAAGTATTTACATATATTACAAATCCTTTCATGTTATTTCTTTTATAATACCTATTGAGTTTTTATAATCATCTGAGTTAATCATTTCTTCTTTTGTTTCGAAATATTTTATACCATCTAAATCGAAGTATTTTATATTACCATCCTTATCAATTGCATTATTATATACATTGATTAAATCAGTTAATAAAATATTGTTCTCTAATGCTTTGAAAAAATGTTCTTTTAACTTTACATCCAACCCTAAGTTACTTGGCCATGAAAATAAATTATCCCACTTAGGATGAAAATTGTATTTGTTATAGATTATACTTTCTTCAGAATATCTTTCTTGTATAACATACAAAATTCCTTTGTAGATTCCTGCGTGATATAATTTAGGAACAATACCATTTTCATATAGAAAATCATTTGTTTTAAGAATCGTTAAGAGTTGTTCTTTTGATGCAGTGGGGATTGTAGAATCAAATGTTTTTTTATCTAAACTTGCTTTACATGGATAATGAAATTTCAATACATATTTATCGTAATAAAAAACTTTGTGATAGTATCTGAAATCGGTTGATTTCTGTATTGAATCTTTATATCTGTTTTCTATTAATTCTATTGCACCCCTTTTACCGAAGAATCTAAATTTATTTTTATATTGTTCTAATTCAGATGTTAAATCTTTTTCAACGTTTAGTGGGATGGGTTTGTAAAACTTATTTCGCTGGGGATTATGATATTTATGTATCTTTATATCGTTTAAAAAACAATCTAAACCTGCACCCAAATCAACATAAAACCTTTCACCTAACTCTGTACCAATTTCGTTTTTCATAGTCCAAAACCAATCATTAATCTTTCCACTTCTGAAATCATTGGTTGTGTAAATAATGTTTTCAGTATTTTCATTTGGTAATCTAACATCAACTCCTTTTGGTGATTGTTCTAAAAACTTTCCTATCTTATTTAGTGAAGAATCATAATCTTCTATTATCTCTTCAAATGATATTACTTCCATATCGATATCAAGAAGTTCTTTTGCCATATAAACAGAAAACCAATTCTTATAATACTGAAGTAACAACTCAAACATATTATCATATTTTTGGTCAACCAATTCATATCCATCGAAATCAAAGTTCTTATAAAAGTTGTCGAATGTTTTATACTTAGATTTATATCTTGGTCTGTGGTAACATGATGTTATTATATCTCTAACATCTCTGTAAACTAATATAATTTTAGATTCGGAAAAGAATTTATCTAATTTATTTTGGTCATCAATACTATGATTAAATTTATAGTAATCTTTATAATCATGTGAATGTGACCAAGTTACTTTACCACCTTCGTTCATAGATGATTCAAACCCTTCCATCTCATCTGTAAATTTGGGGTAATCAATATAGTTGTAGTTAATGCTTTTGTATCCAAAATTATTAACTATTAAATCAGTAAGAAGGTGTGTACCACTTCTTCTTGCAGAAATTACTATAACGTTTTTCTTAGAATTCATCTATATCGTTTGTTCTATCGGAATTAGATATTCCATTTCTTTTTAACATTTCCTTATAATCTTCAGTACGTTGTCTTTTACCTACATCATCATTATCCTTATGCCATCCATATTTTAATTCGTATATTCCTTCAAGTGGATACTCCCATTTATCGTAAAATGATTTGTATTCATTATAATGTTTAATCAGAACATCATCACTAAAATGATGGTTAAAGTTTCCTACATTTTTGTATATTGACCATTTGTATTTTCTAACATCATCAATACCTAATGGTTCATATCCTATAAATTTAGATACTTCATTGTGAAATTTATCTTGGTTTTGAAAGGCATCTTCATATCGTAGTACAATACAATTATCACCAAATGTTTTTGTATAATGATTTATCAGTTCAATTTGTTTATCAGCAACTTCATTTAAAAACTCCACACTATCTGAATTGAAAGTACCATGTGTATAATCATGACTATGTAAATGAAACCCATTATCAAAACTAATTAAGTTACTTGCAACTTCTCTAGGGTCTGATATTATTACAAACACTTTAGTATCTGCTTTATCAATCAATTGTTGAGTAACTTTTTTTCCTATGATAATATGACTCTTGGCCCAATGATTTATACTTGTTGTTTCAGGATAATTCTCTCGTATTAACTCTTTACAAAACTCCGAACCTGACATTCTCCAACTAACTAACAGATACTTGTTGGATTCAATTGGTTCACCTATCCACGCGTGTATCTTTTGATATGCCCAATATTGTTGGGATACCTCACTCCATCCTATTGGTAGGTTCATTTTATTATACATTTATATGTCTTTTTGATTGAGGACCTGCAAGAACATGAGAGTAGTGTTTCATTAAATATTCATACTCATCACTATCTTCATTTGTAATTCTATGATATGATTGCATGATAGGAATATCATCTGGTAGTATCGTTTGAATAGTAGAGAAATCTGTATCTGCGTGAATTGGATATGGTCTGTATTCTTGTAGCCAAGGATATGCCTCTATATTCATCCATACATCATTAGCTGATAGTATTCTTGTTTCTACATCCCTGCAAAAGATTTCAGCAGCTGCTGGTTTAAGTGCGTAGCCATGATGTCCTAAAAAATTAAATTGATGTAGTGTCTGCACTCCATCTTTTGGCTCTACATAAATCATATGGTCTGGTCTGATATAACTCGGTCTACCGAAGTTAATACACATATCGAAATCAATGTTGGGAATATTATCTACAAATATGGCATCGTGTTCTAAAATCAATATAGGTTCATTTAGTTTTACACATTCTTTCCATAGTAAATAATGAGAAGCAAAACAAGCACCAACATTATCAGGTCTTGCATAATTACCAAATGTATGTTCAAATGGTAATATCTGATGCCAATCATCTGGTAGTATTGCTTCGAACATTTCGATTGGTTCATCATATCCTACACTTTTAGCTGATTCTATTGTTTGTTGTGCAGACCTAACCGAATCTGTATTACCTAATAATGTGATTACAAATGTTTTCATACTAGTTGTGTAAGTTGTTCTATATAGTTGTTCGATTCACTCATATTATATTCGTTGTTTTCTTTTTTAAACGATAGTTTATTTTCTGAAAACCCGCCTTTTAGATGTGTAATAAATTTTTTACCAAAAAGAATATATGAGTTTGAATCATCAGTAACATAATTACTATTTCCAAAGAATGGTTCTATATGTAAAAAGGAATCTCCATTAATTAGACACTTTATAGTTGCTCCATGATTTGTATCTCCATATCCCCAATCAACAGAATAATCATCAAAGAATTCTTTTTTACACATAAAGAAATATGCATCTGCCAATCCAAATAGTTTTTGTTTTATATATCCACCATTTTCATATCCAATTTCAAAATCAATATCTAGTGAATCAATAATATCTTTATTACCCAAATATCCAGTCAAAGAAAGGTGTTTAGAATCTGCTGAAACATACTCGTTATAATCTAATATATCGAATAGTGTTGGTAAAAGATTTTCGTGATAAAATATATCGTTATGTTGTAGTACAATATAATCTCCAATAGAATGTTCGATACCTATGTTGTAAGCAATTGATGCCCACATACTATGATTAGTTACATCATCTATTTTGTATTTTTCATAATCTTCTTCTGTAAATCTTTTTTTGTATTGTAATCCTTTTACTATCTTAAGATTTGGGATTTCTATATTCGGAAAACTATTAGTGTTGTCAACTAATATAATTTCTTTAGGTACATCAAATATCTTGTTTATATTTTTAATACAGAGTATTGTGGATAATATTATCATCCCCTCATCTGTATCTTTCCATCGATATAAATTATCACCTTTACTAGCAAATGCTATAATAAAACTAATCATGATTTACTTCTTTATATAACTTTCCATTTTCGTAAAACAAAAATGATTTACCAATTAACTTACCATCACTAAAGTTGTGTTTAGATTCAACCTCATTGTTGTGATGATAGAATATCCACTCACCTTGCATCTTATCATCGTTGGATATTAAACCACATCCCCTAACTTGACCAGATGTATAGTATGTGGTACACTTATACATATTGTTATTTGAATAATGTAATTTCTTACTAACAGAATTCATACCAGTAAAGTATTCTGTAAACTTTAATATTTTATCTAATTTTCTTAAGAAAGATTTGATTACAATTTTATTATCATACCAAACTTCATATTCTAAATCTCCTTTGGTTTTTTTGTAATAAACAATTGAACCTGTTCCTATATCAAACTCCTTATGTGTTTTTAATTTAAAGTTTTTTTCTTCATACAGTATTTCGTTTTCTGAATATTTTCTTACTAAAACAATTCTGTCATTTTCAATATGTTCAGTTTTGTAAATAACATCTCCATTGTAATAATCTATTTTATTTGTAGTTTCCTTTTTTATTAGAAATCCATCTTTATCATAATATGATTTTACACCATCTTTTAATATAGGTTCACCTTTGTTCCATAATAGTAAATTGTGTTTACTTGCCCATGCATGCTCAGCAGCTTCAGCATTATCTTTCTTCCATTTTTCATATAACTTCCACTCACTATCTTCTTTATAAATTATAGTGTTAGTTGTTTTATCTAAAACACAATCGTTATTGTACAAAGTGTAACTATACATTTATGCGTATTCTTGTAGTAATCTTAATATCTCATCTAATGATTCATGTCTATGATTATCTAATAAACTTACAGCGTACACATACTTAGATTCTTTAATCTTTGGTACTTCGTGTATTGCTGAATCATTGGCAAACTTTAAATCAATTTGTTGTGGGTCACCTGTTAGAATCATAGTTGATTTTTTTCCTAATCTACCCAACACCATTCCAAGTTGTTGTTTAGTTAAGTTCTGAAACTCATCTACAATTACACAAGCTTCATCAAAGGTTCTACCTCTGAAGTGAGATAGTGATACCAACTCAATGTGTTCATCTGATTCCATCTTCTGTAATATAGTTGGTTTGTTATACACCTTTCTCATATTAGAACGAATCGGTACTAACCATGGCTCCATCTTTTCATCAAGTGAACCTGGTAGGTATCCATTATCTTCGTTTGATACTGTTGGTCTTGTTATAACGATTTGATTTATCTTACGAGTAAAAAACATATCTAATGCAATCTGTACTGCTAGTAATGTTTTACCACTACCAGCTTTACCCATTACAAAATTATATGGATGATATAAGATGTTGGTCTTTGCCATCTTTTGCTCTTCAGATAAAGTTATTGAAAATTTTACCTTTCCCTTTGGGGGTTGTTTGTTAACATTTTGTGTTGCCATTATAGCCTTTCTTTAAATTATTACTTCTCTCCTAAAACTAGAATACACATTAACTATATCTATGTTGTATTTTAATAACACTGCCGTTAATGCACTTCCTTCACCATAACCTATTCCATGTTTACTGTATCTGTTTAATTTTGGATTATCCCATTTTCTATTACCAAAATTTCTTTCTACTATACTTCTTAATTCTAATATATCTTTTTTTATATTTTTAAATTCAGATGTATATGGTAAAGATATTAATGCCTCTTGAGTATATACATCAGATTCATTTTCTATATCTAAGTAATCATGTATTTCTTTTCTTGTTGATTCAAACACTTCTGATA
>MDSX01090450.1_pt1 | contig 12547 bp, 8 predicted proteins | sample 811141 | NCBI WGS metagenome assembly MDSX01 (sample SAMN05326642, study PRJNA326480) | marine metagenome | isolation source: seawater | place: Atlantic Ocean: South East | collected 2010
CTGGATATCGGGCTTTGAATACCGCTCGGTAATCCACGCAATCCGCTCGTCGTCGAACCAGCGCTTGGCGTTCTCCATCGTGTCGAAGCAATACACCCCTCCAGCGCGGTGCTGTTCTGCGTCCGCAAGGTAGTTCTTTCTGATGAGGCCGGGGGTGTCCTGGTACATCGGCGCTGTCTCAAGGAATTTTTCCTTGAGCATTGATGCATCAAGATCTGAGGAAATTGGGAATGTCACGAGGACAATAATCATGGTGCCTCCACCGGTTTTGCGCTAGGAAACTCGTCGCCCTTTACTCTACCGCAACGTTTATGCCCGGGTGGCAACCCCTGGTTCTAGTTTCATCCAGCGAACCACCAACTGAAAAGGGTTAACGTGGCACCGGCACGCAGGTGAACAGGAAAGGCTCTCTATGGAGATAAGCTTTGCCGAACTGACGGCAATCTGATAAAAGGCTGTAGTTTTTCAAACTTCACGGTCGATAGAGGAGGGTGACGATGGGGGAAAACAGTAAGTTGGGGCAAATCCTTTGCCTGAGCATGGCGTTAATGTTTGCCGCAGGCGCCGCACAAGGGCAACAGTCGCTTCCGATTTTACCCCAGCCTTCGGGCAGCACAGCAGGCCCGACTATTGCGGAGTCGAACTACAACCCGCTTCCGAGGGTCTCACAACTTCCAGAAGACGCGCCCAACATTGTCATCATCATGCTCGATGATGTAGGGGCCGCACTACCGCACACTTTTGGCGGACCGATTACGACACCGACGCTGGACAAACTGGCAGAGGAAGGGATCGCCTATAGCCGATTTCACAACGCCGCCATGTGCTCACCCACTCGCGCTTCGCTCCTGACGGGGCGCAATCACCACAGGGTAGGCAACGGGCAGATTGCTGAGCTTTCAAACGACTGGGATGGCTACAGTGGCCGTATCCCGCGCACGTCCGCGACAATCGCAAAGGTTCTCAGCGGTTACGGCTATGCGACGGCGGGATTTGGCAAATGGCATAACACGCCGGCTAACGAGACGACTGCTGTTGGGCCTTATACAAACTGGCCGGTCGGTGATGCCATCGGGTTTGATTATTTCTACGGCTTCCTTGCAGGCGAGTCGTCGCAATGGGAGCCGGCGGTTGTTGAAAACACGAACCGGATTGATCCGTCTCATGGTAAGGAAGGCTATCACTTTACCGAAGACATGGCTGGCAAAGCCGTGTCGTGGATGAAGCAAGTTCACGCTCTGACACCGGACCGGCCGTTCTTTGTCTACTGGACTCCGGGCGCCTCTCATGGCCCTCACCACATCTTCAAGGAGTGGGCAGATAAGTACCAGAGCAGATTTGATGCGGGTTGGGACGAACTGCGGGAGGAGATATTCGCCAATCAAAAGGAACTCGGCTGGATTCCTGACGATACGGAACTGACGGCACGGCCTGACACGCTTGCCGCCTGGGATGATATTCCTGAGGATGAGCGTGAGTTTCAACTACGGCTGATGGAAGTCTTTGCAGGCTTTACAGAACATGCCGATACACAAGCGGGGCGCCTGCTGGATGCTCTGGATGAAATGGGCGTTCGTGACAACACCTTGGTTTTCTACATATGGGGTGATAACGGATCCAGCGCTGAGGGCCAAAGCGGCAGCATAAGCGAACTTCTCGCCCAGAACGGTATTCCTACCGAAATCAAGGATCATATAAGGACGATGAACGAGCTGGGCGGACTTGATGTGTTGGGTTCTCCCAAGGCGGACAATATGTATCACGCGGCGTGGGCTTGGGCGGGCTCGACTCCCTATCGTTCCACAAAGCTTGTGGCGGCCCACTTTGGAGGGACGCGCACACCGATGGTGGTTTCCTGGCCTGAAAAAATCACCCCCGATGAAAAACCACGCGCCCAGTTCCATCATGTCAACGACATCGTCCCTACGATCTATGACCTCCTCAAAATAACACCGCCTGAAACCGTGGACGGGGTTTCGCAGGATCCGCTAGACGGGGTGAGCTTGACCTACACCTTCGACGACCCGGATGCCGAGGGCCACAAGCGGAGCCAGTATTTCGAAGTGATGGGAAGCCGCAGTTATTACGAGGACGGGTGGATCGCGTCCGTCTTCGGACCACGCACACCGTGGATGCCAGGTGTGGACCCTGCTATTCTCAAGTGGTCACCTGATAATGACACTTGGGAGCTTCACGATCTCACCCAAGATCATTCTCAGGCCCACAATCTGGCAGATGAACACCCCGAGAAAGTTGAAGCCCTCAAGGAAGCTTTCCTGGTCACCGCCGAAGACAACAAAGTGTTCCCCATCGGCGGCGGGCTGTGGTCGGCCGTATTCCATCCCGAAGACGCACCCTCAAACCCGGCGACAGAGTTCACCTATACCCAGGAAGTCACTGGCGTTCCTGAATTCACGGCGCCAAAAGTTGGCGCCCGCAGCAGCATGGTGACGATTGATGCAGAGCTCGCCGAGGATTCGGAAGGCGTGCTTTATGCTCTCGGTGCATTTTCGGGCGGCCTCGCTCTGTGGATCGAACAGGGCAAGCTGACTTACGAATACAACCTGTTTCAAATCGAGCGCACACGCATCTCCACGACGGATCCGCTGCCCACTGGAGAGGTAACGATCACTGTCGAGACAACGAAAACAGGCGACCATCACGCCGCTCCGCTCGACGTGGTTATCCGGGTCGATGGGGATGAAGTGGCAAACGGCACCGTTCCCCGCTCGGCCCCGCTAACCTTTACGGCCAACGATACTTTCGACGTCGGCCGTGACAGTTATTCGCCGGTATCCGAAGCCTATTTTGATCGCAAACCCTTTGCCTTCAACGGGAGCATCAACCGGCTGCATGTCGCTTATAAGTAGTCACCACTGACGCTTTCGGGAGGCGACCTATTCGTCGCCCGAAAGCTGGGCAGTTGATCCCGACAGTCCGTTTCTCTACCGCAACGTTTGTGCTCGGGTGGCCACTGCGACGGTTTGACTTGGTTCAGCCGGGAAAGCCACCAAGAAGAAAGGGTGGGTGTGGAACCAGTTGGGGATCAACAGGGAAGGCGCTCCCTGCTGATAGACTCGTGTGTCGTCTTCCTGATGATACCGTGCAGATTCATGAACAAACTCGCCACCTGGATTGTTTTTTATTTATGCGTCTCGGTCGCCGCCAGTTCGGGCCTTGTCTTTCCGCTGGGCGACGCCAACACTTGGTTTGCCTCTCTGAACCGACCCGCCATTGCGCCGCCCAACTGGGTTTTTGGTCCAGTTTGGACGCTGCTCTATATTCTGATTGCGACCAGCGCCTACCGGCTGGTCCAAAAACAGCCCCATCCGCTTATCGCGGTAGGAATCGCACTTTGGGCCCTGCAACTCGCGTTAAATGTAATCTGGACCCCGGTCTTCAGTGGCGCACAAAACCTCCAGGGCGCGCTTTACTACATTATCGCCCTCTGGTTCACTATCCTCGTCTACATCTGCCTCTCATGGAGGGTGGACCGCTGGGCGAGTTCTCTCATGATGCCGTATTTTTTATGGGTCAGTTTCGCAACCATATTGAACTACGCCTATTGGCAAACGAACTTGTGACCTTCGGAGGACCGATAGGAATTCTGAAATATCCGCGCAGCGGCAAAGATTCAAGATAATATGAAAAAGCCTCGCGAGCCTGCACAGCAGCCAGACGTCGGTGGCGCCTGGCTTGCAGCAAGAGATGACCTTAAAGCCCGTGGTTATCCGGCTTCGGTGTATGACGCCGTTTTGCTCGCACGCGTACGGCACTGAGCAAAGCACGGTTGCAGCTGTTCAGATCAGCTGATAAAACCTGCGCGGTTTTTCACGCTTACCGCGAGACACCTTCAGATCCAGTCTCAGCTAGTCAACTCCACACATAACTAGAGGCTTCGGGATAACTTTTTACCACCAAGTACTCCACCGGAAACAGATCTCCCAGAGCATCATGTAGTCGTTCTTCATTGTATTTCTTTATCCAACTCCTTCAGTCGCTTTATTTCCGACACTTCCATAGCCGTACTTGGCCTTCCAATTGTAGTAAGTCCCGTCTGAGATGTCGTACTCACGGCCCACCTCAGCCACCTTGCGTCCACTTTCCACTTCCTTGAACACACGGATGGTTCGCGACTAAGTGAATCGTGGTTCGCGCATTGTTCGTTCTCCTTGCCATATTGATTATGGCCGAGAACTCGGATCATGCTCGGTGCTGTTTCAGGGCGTACTTACAGCGGTAAGTGGCGGATTTACGTAAACGGGTTCGATTCCCGCCGCCGCCATTTAGAGATCAAATTCTCAAGCAAACTTCATTGAGTTAAATTGTGAGTAAAGATCGTCGACTATGAAGTCGATTTCTTTTAGCTCAGGTTGATAAAACTTTCTTTGCTTTTTAATACTTGGCACGTAAAAATCCTTCAGCTTACCCTGCTCTAAGAGCAAAGTTGCAGAAGTAATTTTTGATATTTTCGAACCAAGCTCCCCCATGGAGATAGCGTCAGGGGAACCTACATTAATACATTCATTTAAGGCACTCTTATTAGAGCTGATACTTAAAATAACCGTTCCAAGGTCGTATTGATGCATGTATGACCGAACAACCGCTGGATTTCTGACAACTAACTCACCTCTTTTAATAGCGGTATCAAACATCTCCATGATAGCAAATTCATTTCTATACATCATTAGTTGCCCAGAAAATGAAAATAGTCTGAGAATAATGTAGTTGATTTTATTTTTTCGACAAAACTTTTTTACCTCAATTTCCTCTTTTAACTTTGCATCTGCATATGTGTTAGTCGTATTACTAAGTGCTATTGTTAAATCGGTTTCGTCAAATTTTGATTCTTTTTTTTTGTAAACTGCCCCACTGCTTACGTAAACATAGGTTTTAATGTTTTGAAACAAACATACATTTAATGACTTTTTTAGATTTATGAAGTTTGTTTCGAACCTATTGTTTGAGCCTCTAGGGTCGCTCATTCCATGGATATATACGTCATAGGTATTTCGAAGCTTGTTACCAAAGAAATCCTCAAGCCTGATAAATTCTTTATCAATATTTAAATTTGCCGCAAAATTCAAATTTGTAGAAAATGAATTTTTATCAAGACTTAGCGATACTAAACCTAATTTATTTATAAGATCTAGATTGTTTTCTAGGCAAGATAAGATTGATTTTGAGACAAATCCAGTGGCTCCTGATACTAATAAATTCATTAAATATCTTTTAAATAAGTAATGACATCATCAACTTCTTCTTCATTCAGAAAGGGATTCATATTTATCAACGAACCTCCAGAAATGGTTCCATCATCTTTTTTGGTGATGCCAACTTTAGGCTCAAAATTTTGATCATCGCGCACAACGACCTCGACTATTTTTCTACCATCTTCAAAAATTTCTGATATTAAACTGTCAGACCGATTGGTTAAATCGATACGCGAATAACTAAATCTATAAGCATTGGCTATCTGATTTAAATCTGGAAAAGTTACGCCACTGTCGGGACTTACCCCATGAAGAACAATCTTCTCGCCGAAAATATTTTTTTGCGATTGTCTAATTGAGTCATAGCCATTGTTGTTTATAACAACAATGGAAATATTTAGATCGTAGCCTGTGACCGTCTGTAATTCTTGTATATTTAACTGAAAACTCCCATCACCAGTTAGACATACAATTTTTTCGTCGCTGTTAGCAAAAGAAGCGCCGATACTAGCAGGAATATCAAACCCCATAGAGGCGCATCCAACATTCTGGAATAATATCTGGCCAAATTCGATATCAGCTACTTGAAAAGATCCTACTACTGAAATTCCATTACCAAGCACTGTATGTATGTGCTTTGGAAGCAGTCGAAAATAATCAAATAAAAAATGATAAGGATTAAGCTTGTGATTGCTTATGTAATCAGATGGCTTAGGTCGATATCTATCCCAAATGTCTTTTGTTCTCAAAAGCCATTCGGTGTGCGCTTTAGGGGAAGAGTAGTTAATCTGTTTAAGCTTTTCTAACATCACATCACAAAAATTTACTGGATTAGCCAATACAGGAAGATTTATCGATAAATTAGGTTTGTAAAATTCATTAAAATCATTTTCAACCATTACCTTGAAGGACTCGGGGGAAAATTCATCCTGATTAGGCCCCTTTTGTCTATTCGAAACAGTCGATCCAATAAATAAAATTAGATCAGATGCATAAACATTAAAATTCCCAGATCTTTCGCCTCTAAGCCCTGGCCTTCCGACAAAATATGGTGAATTTGTAGAGATTAAGTCGTGAGCATTCCACTCTGTTACTACTGGGATCTTTAAAAACTGTATTAGGTCCTGTAGTGTCGAAGCATGCTCATAAGATTTAAGGTGCGCGCCAAGGTAAAGAACCGGCCGTGATGAAGTTGAAATTCTCTGAACTATTAAATCTAAGGTCGTTTCATTTACATTATTAGATCTGAGATTTATATCGCTTCGCTCCATCAATTCGAAGGCGGCAGCACCATATTCAAGGGGCACAAATTTCTTTGCCTGCAGATCCATTGGAACATCAATCCAGACTGGTCCAGGCCTCCCAGATGTTGCGATCTTTATACATTTTTCAACTTCATAAGAAATATTAGTTGAATCGCTTACTCTCACAACATATTTACATATGGGCTTTACAACTTCTGTAATTGCATCAAATTCCTGATCACCAAGTTGTCGAAGTGGCATTGATGTTGAACCAACCGTCTGTGATTGTTTAGGTTGGCCTGAAATAATTATCACGGGGATGGAATCAACATATGCGCCGTAAACACCATTTAGGGCATTCAATGCCGCTGGACCTGAGGTGACGTTTACGACCGCCATTTGTTTGGACACCCTAAAAAAGCCCTCTGCCATCATCACCGTGGATTGTTCGTTATGGACATACACCGTTTTGATTTTTTTTGAATCAGCAAAGGCTTTATTAAGAAAAAGCGCGTGGCCCCCAACCAAAGAAAAATTAATCGAAACACCCTTGTCTTCTAGGGCTTTAACTATGAACTCTGAATAATTCATTTTTTACAGCGAAAGAAGGATCTTTAAATCGTCAAGTATGAATGATATCGGTTCACACCCAACCGAGAACCTAACGAATTTATTACTAGACATTAAAGAATGATGATGACTTTCACTAGCGTTTCCCATAACTCTCTTACTCATATGAAATGGAATTTCAACTAATGAGTCAACAGAACCGAAGCTTGGAGCCATTTTTGTAGAACATAAATTGCCGATGTTTTTCTCAAGATTCACATCACTGACAACTTCAAATGAAATAACACCGCCATGAAAACAATATTGGTGAGCCATTTTGGCTTGATCATCGTTCGAAAAAGCAAATGGGTAAAAAAGTTTTCTTATTTCGGAATGCTCTTTTAAAAAGGAAATAACTTGACTGGTGTTCTGTTCAACTTTCGCGACTCTTAAATCATAGGTTCTAAGACTCCTCAGTAACAGATAGGCTTCAAGAGACCCTAAAATAGAGCCATTGGCAGACCGAAAATCCCAAACCTCTCTTGCAAGATCAATATTTTTAGTTGATAAAACGCCTGCTAAAACATCGTTGTGACCTCCAATATATTTTGTGCATGAGGACACGGTGATATCTACATGTTTAGCCTCGTTTTCACTTGGAATGAGGCCTTGAAGGGTAGCGTCGAGAATAACGTAACTATTTGGGCATTCTCTTTTTAATTGCTCTACATCCGTAACCCTTAGAAAAGGATTACTGAAGTTCTCTACAAAAAAAAGCGTTTTCCCACTTAACGAGTTGAGTATCGAAAGATCGCCGTCAATAATATTGTGATGATGGATCTTGTATTGTTCGGCGGCATGGGAGATTAGCGATTCTGTTTTTCTGTAAAACACCCCAAACGTAATTATGTTATCGATTTTGCTATAGAGAACATTTAACGCACATGACACGGCAGCCATTCCGGAATTAAATAAAAAGGAAGTGCTGTTATCAAATATGTGGCCGAAATATTCCTCTGTCTGTCGGGTTAATTCATTACCATCCCTAGCATATCTTGTGTTATCCCTTGTGTTGTTATGATATTCATTAAGCTCATCTATAGTCTTAAACGCATATGCGGATGACAAATTGATAGATGGATTAAGGGGGCTTCCCAACGCCTTGCCAAGATCATTGTTCCCAATGGTCGAGTTGTTAGAGAGATGAATATCGTTGATGTAGGAAGTAACGTACTTTTTCAAACTTTCATCCACTCTTTTCAACCTAATTAAAATTTAACTTCTCTTTAACGATAACGCCTGGTTTTTTTACCGAGTGGGCAATGAGCAAAATAATGTACTCTCCAATTATTCCCAAAAAAATAAAAATAATACTAAAAAAGAATAAATTCAGAAGCAGAAGAGGGGTCATTCCAGCGATATAAGAATCCCAGTTGGCAATTTTTTGGAATAAAAACCAAAACAAAAATACCAGTGAAACACAGCCCAGAGAAAAACCGAACAAAACCATAAAACGAAGAGGGAGCTTTGAAAATCGAACAATACCTGTGACAGCCAATTCATAGTTTGTGAAAAAATTACCTTTTGATCTGCCATATTTCCTATATGGTTTGTCAAAAAAAACCATTTTAATTTTGAAGCCCAGTTCAGGAACTATGCCTCGGAAATAAGGGAATGGATCATCCAACTTCTTTACCTCATCGATAACATCTTTGTCATAAAGACCAAAACCCGTAAAGTTTCTTATCTGTTCAGTATCAGAAATTTTTGATATCAAACCATAAAATAACGATCTTAAATATTTCATTAGGCCCGGTTCGGCAGTCTTATTTCTTACCGCTATAACTACTTTTGAACCATTTTCCCAATGTTTAATAAATTTAGGTATGAGATCTGGTGGGTCTTCCAGGTCTGAAGCCATCCTTACAATTGCATCTCCAGAACAGTGAACAAGGGAGTTATAGGGGGACCTAACATGACCATAATTTGTTTGGTTAAATAACACCTTAACATTTTTATTTTCTGTTGCTATCTTCCGTAAGATTTCAGGTGTCCCGTCATCTGAGTCATTGTCTGATATAACTATTTCGTAATCATATTTTTTATTTTTTTTAAAGATTTCGCTAATTTGTTTACATAAGCTTTCGATATTAATTGATTCGTTGTAGCAAGATGTAGCAATGCTAATTAATTTTTTCTTATACGTTTTTTCCATTGGAACTTACTCTACGGTGACTGACTTCGCCAGGTTGCGCGGCTTGTCCACATCAGTTCCCTTGATGAGCGCGACGTGGTACGACAGGAGTTGAAGCGGCACGGTGTAGATAATCGGCGCGATGGCGCTATCTACCGGTGCCACGTGCAAGATCCGGACATCATTGCTTTCAACAAAACCTGAACCCGGGTCCGCAAACAGGAAAAGACGCCCGCCGCGTGCGCGGACTTCCTCAAGATTAGATTTCAGTTTTTCAATCAGCATGTCGTTGGGCGCTACAGCCACGACCGGCATTCTTTCATCCACCAGCGCAAGCGGGCCGTGCTTTAACTCGCCAGCCGGATAGGCTTCGGCGTGGATATAGGAAATTTCCTTTAACTTGAGCGCACCTTCCATGGCAATCGGGAAGTGGGCGCCGCGTCCCAGAAAAAGCGCGTGCTCTTTGTCGCCAAACACCTTCGCCACCTCTGCAATCGCCTCTTCCATCGCCAGAACCGACTCAAGGACGGCGGGCAGCGTCCGGATCTGGCGCACCACATGGGACTCAAAGCCAGAATCAAAACCGTGGCGCCGTGACAGCACCAGCGCCAACAGCAATAGACCCGTCATGGCACTTACAAAGGTTTTGGTGGAAGCCACCCCCACCTCAGGCCCACAGTGGGTCATGAAAGACAAGTCGGATTCACGCACCAGTGAGGACTCGGGCACATTGCAGATCACCAAAGACCCTGCGATCCCCTGACGGGCGGCTTCCTCGAGCGCGGCAAGCGTATCTGCCGTCTCACCAGATTGGGAAATCGTCACGACCAGCGTACCTTCCCGGTGTGCGTGGCGGCGATAGCGGTACTCGCTGGCCACCTCTACCTCACATGGCACCCCGACATATTCCAGCCAATGCTGAGCGACCAAGCCGGCGTGATAACTCGTTCCGCAGGCAATAATCTGAACCTGCCGGGTCGCATCGAGGATCTCCTGAGCGCGGCTGCCGAAAGATTCCTCAAGAACGTAATCACCGAGGAGGCGCCCTTCGAGGGTATCAGCAACTGCCCGGGGCTGTTCGTGGATCTCTTTTTGCATAAAGTGGCGGTATTCACCCAACTCTGCGCTCTCACCTGACTGCGTGCTGCTGTGCACGGTCCGCTCAACTATTTCGCCCGCATGGTCACGAATCAGGCAATCGCTCCCGCGAATATCTGCCACATCGCCGTTTTCAAGCACCTGGTACTCGCGGGTCACCGGCAGCAGTGCGTTGATATCAGACGCCACAAAATTTTCTTCACCCGACCGTCCAAGAAGAAGGGGCGGACCCTGGCGGGCCGCAACGAGCCGGCCCGGCTCACCGGCATGCACCACAACAAGCGCGAAACTGCCGTGCAGCTCCGCCATCGTGGCACGGACCGCATCAGCCAGGTCCAATCCCTGCTGAAGGTGAAGATAGACCTGATGCACTACGACTTCCGTATCAGTTTCAGAAGTAAAACTGAGACCCGCCGCACGCTGCGCATCTCGAAGGCTTTCGTGATTTTCAACGATACCGTTGCACACGAGTGCCAAAGTGCCGTTGCAAATATGCGGATGGGCGTTGGGCTCTGTGACGCCGCCGTGCGTCGCCCAGCGGGTATGGGCGATTCCGGTTGCGCCTGCCAGCGGTGTCTGACGCAGCGCCTGTTCCAGCTCACCCACCTTACCCACGGCTCTCGTCCTCTCGAGCCCCCCTTCGGGATTGATCACAACCACCCCAGATGAGTCGTAACCTCGATATTCGAGCCGGCGCAGGCCTTCGAGCAAAAAGCCACTCGCTTCAGAAGTTCTGACTGCTCCAACAATGCCGCACATAAATTTGTATGCTCTCTTGGAAAGTTACGGAAAGGGTACGAGCCCGGTTGATTCAAAAACCTCCCTGCCCATTCAGTTTTTCTTCTCTTTTTTAGGACGTTGCCACCCGCTTCGCACCTGCTGCTCGGCGCGGGTCAGCGCAAGCTGCCCGGGCGGAACATCGCGGGACACCGCAGACCCTGCGCCCACCGTCGCCCCTTTGCCCACCGTTACCGGTGCGACCAACGAGGTGTTTGAGCCGACAAAGGCATCGTCCTCGATCACGGTGGGATGCTTGTTAGCCCCGTCATAATTACAGGTAATGACCCCGGCGCCGATATTAACGCGTTGTCCCACCGTGGCGTCGCCTACATAGGCAAGGTGATTCGCCTTGCTGTCCTCGCCCAACGTTGTGTTCTTGGTTTCAACAAAGTTGCCCACTCGTGCGCCTGCATTAAGGACAGTCCCGGGACGAAGACGCGCAAAGGGTCCGATGGCACAATGATCCGCGATTCGGACGCCCTCGACCACGCTATTTGCGCGAACCTCGACGCCGTTGCCAATTTCGCTATCGATGATCTGGCAGTTCGGTCCAACCGAGACCCCCTTGCCCAAGCGGACCTCCCCCGACAGCACCACGTTGATGTCGAAAACACAGTCCTCCCCAAAGCTTAGGCTCCCCCGAAGATCAAACCGCGCGGGGTCCCGCAAGCCCAAGCCCGCTTCCATGAGTGCCTCTGCCTGCCGTGCCTGAAAGCATCTTTCCACTTTTGCGAGTTCCACTTGGCTGTTCACGCCGGTGATCTCGTCAGGATCTTGGCAACCCACTGCACTTACTATTGCACCTGCCTGCGCGGCGCGGCCGACGACATCGGTCAGATAGAACTCTCCCTGACGGTTACTGTTGTCGATCTCCTCCAGCCAGCCCTGAAGTTGGCCTGCAGGACAAGCTATAAAGCCGGTATTGATCTCGGCAATCTGACGCTCGGTTTGAGATGCATCGGCTTCTTCAACGATAGCGGTGACAGCGCCTTTTCCATCACGCAGTATCCGACCATAGCCTGACGGATTGTTAAGCTCGGCCGTCAAAAGCGCGGGGTGCCTGTCATCGCTTTGCTCGAGCAGGGTGCGCAGGGTCTTGGCGCGAATAAGAGGCACATCACCGTACAGAACCAGCACCCTGGCATCCGGATCAACGCCGGGCAAGGCCCGGCTGACGGCGTGTCCTGTGCCCAGTTGCTCTGCCTGCTCGACCCAGTTGATATCCTCGGCACCTGCCAGGCGTTCACGCACCCGCTCGGCACCATGGCCATGGACCACATGAATCCGGTCGGGGGAAAGTTCCCGAGCAGTATCCAGCACATGCTGGATCAGTGGTCTACCAGCAAGTTCATGGAGCACCTTTGGCAATGCGGAGCGCATGCGGGTGCCTTTGCCGGCCGCCAGAATAATGACTTCAAGCGTCATAGATCAGGATATTACTGCAATCGCAGGTGCGGGATTTCCCGCAA
>MDSX01100404.1_pt1 | contig 12535 bp, 10 predicted proteins | sample 811141 | NCBI WGS metagenome assembly MDSX01 (sample SAMN05326642, study PRJNA326480) | marine metagenome | isolation source: seawater | place: Atlantic Ocean: South East | collected 2010
CTATGCCACGCCTCCTCATCATTGATGTGAGCCTGTCCAGCCTCCTTGATTCGGGCATCGTATCTCCGACTTGGCCACCCATCTTTCAAGCCATCCTTGGGAATTGGCTATCGATGTACGTACCGTGGGGTTATTGATAATGCCATCAACAGTCTTTAATGAGGTTCTTAGAGAAGCATTGATGTACTCATACGAAGCCCAACAGTGTGATAGGTGCAACAAAAAATGCCTGAAATCGAGTATGTAGAGGACAGAATGGAGACTGAAGATCTCCTGGAGAGGCTATGTCCTCCCGTTAGAAATTGGTTTATGGACAAATTTCCGGACTTCACAGAACCCCAAAAGGTGGCCATTCCAAGAATTCTGAAGGGAGAGCACCTCTTACTATGTTCCCCAACTGGCTCTGGAAAAACTCTCACAGCATTCCTCACGATAATAGATGATCTAGTCCGTGGTTCTCTTGACGGGACGCTACCAGATTCTGTCCAGTGCGTATACATATCTCCAATTAAGGCGCTTGCCAATGATATCGAGAAGAATCTTCTAGGCCCCCTAGGCGAAATAAAGGAGAGATTTCTTCCAAGCAGAGCCAAGGAAATCAAAGTCGGACTGAGAACGGGCGATACCCCTCAGAGCGAGAGGGAGAAAATGCTCAGAAAACCTCCGCATATACTGATCACAACACCCGAGTCACTTGGATTGGGTTTGGCATCCAAGAGGTTTAGGCCAATTTTGGATCAAATGAAATGGCTCATCATTGACGAAATGCACTCATTAGTTCCCACAAAAAGAGGCACCCATCTCTCTCTAAGTATGGCTCTGATGGATACTGTGGTATCATCCGATGTCCAGAGAATCGGTATTAGTGCCACCATGGAGCCTCTAGATGCGGTGGCTGAATTTCTAGTTGCTAGCGATTCAAGGGAAACCGACGCAGAGCCCCAAAAAGTAGCTATTGCGAAAATCTCAGGAGACAGGGAGCTCGACTTGGACATAATTCTGCCAACGCCTAGATTCAGCTCTATTCCAGTGAAGGAAATCTTAGATCATAATGTAGACAGAATCAAAGAATTAGCTGAGGCTCACACTACTACATTGGTTTTTGTCAATACAAGGAATATGACTGAGACGGTAGTGCAGAGATTGAAGATAGCTGGGATGGAAGGAGTTGAGGGACATCATGGTTCAATGGACAAGGCGATCAGGCTTGATGTGGAAAGTAGGCTCAAGAATGGATTACTGAGATGTGTTGTTTCATCGTCTAGCCTTGAAATGGGTATCGATATAGGTTCCGTGGATTTAGTCATTCAAGTTGGCTCTCCGGGGTCAATCGCCACGGCTCTGCAGAGAATAGGTAGGGCAGGACATCAGGTTGGTGGCTTGCCCAGAGCTAGGTTCCTACCTACCTCGCCCCATGATCTGATGGAACTCGTTGCATTGCAAATGGCTATTTTGGAGGGAGAGATGGATTTACTAAAATTCCCACAGAACTCACTCGATGTGCTAGCACAATTCCTAATCGGCCTTACTATAATCAAGGAGTGGGATATTGATGATGCCTACTCTCTTGTTACCTCATCATGGCCATACAAGGAACTTCCTTACGATGATTACATCGAAGTTCTAGACATGCTTGATGAGGAAAGAAGAGTTTGGCTTGACTGGGAGGATAACAGATTCGGAAAGCGTGGATTTGCTCAAATGATCTATTACACCAATATAGGAACTATTGCTCCCGATAACAGTTACTTGGTTTTCACTGGAGACGGAACTTTGGTGGGGCAACTTTCTTCTTCTTTCGTTTCAAGTCTCAGAAACGGGGATGTATTCCTGTTGGGTGGATCCACCTACAGGGTAGCTAGTGTGAGAGGAACCAGGGTAAATGTCACTCCCGCAACCGGATACAGGCCAACAATACCCTCTTGGACAGGCGAGGCCAATAGTCGCACACATGAATTAAGTCAGGCCGTTCTCAGATTATTGAGTCAGATTTCTGTAGGGGCCAGAATGGCAACCGATTATGAGCCAATCCTGACAGAAGCATTACGGCTCAATAGGCCTGTAGCGTTGGCGCTGAAACAGTTCCTGGACGAGCATGTTGCTACTACGTTCCAAGTTCCTTCTAATGACAGGATACTTATCGAGCAGGTAGACTCCCCTCTCCCAACCTACGTTGTGACTACCTGCAGGGGAAGGGCCTTCAACCTCGCACTAGGATATCTCTTCGCTGGAATCGCCTCCAAAGAAAATATAATCATTCACGAGCTTTCATTTGACGAGAATGGATTTATGGCAAAATTGAGCCATGAGGTTGAGATTTCCAAGATTCCAGAGGTATTTAGGAATGACACTAGCGAGGAAATACTCCAGAGATATATGATGGATTCCCAACTGTTCTCAAAGAGGTTCAGGGAAGTGTCATCCAGGAGTATGCTGAATCCTAGAAGAATCGGTGCCGAGGAAGTTAGTCCGAAGCAGTTCCAGCAGAAGGCAGAGGCGATTATGACAAAACATCGTCAGATGGATGGCTCGGTCATAATCAGAGAGGCGATGAGTGAGATTCTAAATGGTGATCTCGATATGGAGCAATTACGTAACTTCATCTCCAGAATGGATACAGAGGATGTCAGAATTGTACATAGGCGCGTGAAAATGCCTTCGCCCCTTGGAATGACACTATTCATGTCCGCATTTGAGGATCTTCTGAGCCTAAGGACTAGGGCTTACCTGATCAAGGACGTAGACCCGGAGATCCTAAGGCGTCTTTTGGGTGCCAGATCTTTGGCTACCGATCTGGATAAGCAGATGATTTCTGAGTACTATCAGTCAAAGGTGGCCACTCCGAAGAATGCTATTGATCTCCTGAGACTCATGGATATGGGAGGGGGGCTAGAGCAAGGCCTCACCAATCCACTTTACAATTCGAAGCTTAGTGGAATCGAAATCCCTGTGATTCGACAATGGGTACACGAACTAGCAGAGAGGGAATTAATTACCAAGGTGAGGAATACAAATCACGAGCAAATTGACGATAAATGGTTCTCCATCAGAATGGCAGGAGTCCATGGTACTCTGGGCTGTCTCGCAGTTGCAGGCGCATCCGAGATGGAGGACTTACGGGCCCTATACACTGGTGGCCTGACCTATGAGATAGCCGAAGACTTCACTGGCGGTACTCCTTCAAAATGGGCTTCTTCAAGTCTTTCCGATCCTCTAGACTGCCTCAGACTGAAGCTACTGGACATGCTTGGTTCGGAAGGCCCACAGACTCTTGATCAACTCAGTGATAGGCTACCTTTCCCCGTGGCACAAGTAGAGTCAGTCCTACAAGAGCTAGAGATGAGGAACTTGGTATCAATAGGCTTCTTCACCCAAACAGAAGAAGGGGAGTTTATCCTCAGAGTAGACGAATATAGGATTACTGGAGGAAGCGTAGAGGTAGTGGATTATCGCACCCTTCAGACACTTCTCCTACAGAAATCCTTCACGGAGTTTTCTGAGCCCTCTGAAGCGATAAAATCGCTAGCGTTGATTCAGAGAAGGGACGAGCTACTTCATAGGGTCAAGAATTTCAGATTCAGAGACTGGAAAGACTTCAAACACGATTCTGACGTTTACAACGGAAGACTATTGCACAATAGGGTAGGATACACAACTCTAGATCAGATACCTATGCTTCTGGGGCTTCGATCGGATCCTTGGCTGGGCTCTTTAGAAGAAGAAATACTCGAGAAAATCCCTGAAGACGGAATCACAAGAACAGAACTTCTTTCTGAGTACCCCCGAGGTAAGGAAAATCAACATATTCAGAAAAGCATCAAGAGGGCCATATCTAACCTAGAGCGACAACTGGTTGTTGCTAAACAATATCTAGACGTCCCCAATAGAAAGAGATCAATAGCACTATTTAGGAGAATTCATGGTGTTGTCGAGCCACTTGACTTTCCCAAAGCACTAGCTCAATTGATATCAAAGATAGGGCCAGTAAGATTGCATACACTGAGGTTTTTCGTCAGCAGGCCTGTTGAAGAGCTCGCTGAAGTCCTTAGGGAACTAGAAAACGAGGGTACGATTTGCAGAGTGGTCGCATTACAGCCCGATCCCACAGACTATTACTCATCCCATGAGGATGCTGAGAAGCTACTCTCGCCATTAGCTGAAGATAGAAAGATGAGAATTTTAGCACAGTCGGACCCGTTCTGTAGTCGCTTCATACAAGAAGTAAGGATGATACTGAAGCAAGGTTGGTACCATCCGGTTTTCAAAGGCGTGGACCCGATAGGCAGGATATTGATGTTCGTGGTTAACGACTATCTGGAGATTAAGGACGTGAATATCCCACATTCTTACCTGGACGAATTCAAGGACACATTCAACGAGCTACTGGAAAACTATCGTGACAGATTAGTGGATGTCTCTGTAATGCACTCTTTCAACGGGGTCCCAGTACATGACTGCGATGAAAATATCCAAGGTATACTCGCTGATCTTGGATTCGTCTCTATGGGGGACGGAGAGAGATACATACGTGGGGGAATCGTGGAACCGAGGCCAAGAAATGAGGTGAATAGGCTCCTTTTCCATACGCATAATATTCATCAGATAAGCAGGTGGGAAAATGAAACCTATGCTCTGAAGGAGATTGATGAACTGAGAGACGACTTCGCACTCAGGGGACGTTGTGAAATGTTCAGAGTTGATCTACAATCAATGGCCGCAACTGAGCAACTTCACCAAGGTACCAATCTCAGGGGCCATCAAGTTTGGGCCAGACTTCCTCACTTCCAGAGATTACTAGCAATTAGAAACGCACCTCCTAATGATGATGATTTCGGTGTCTTAGATTTCTTCAGGAATCATAACGATCCCTCGGTTTTCATGGAGAGGCTAGCCATGCGTAGGGCCGAATTTAGGAAGCTTATCTCCCCCCTAGTGAGAAGTGGGCACCTTGTCCAAGACTACAGAGGGGGATTCAAGACCGTAGAGTCACCGCAGAGTTCCGATCTATGGTCAATAAAAAGGAAGTATCTAAGAGAACTGGTTGAGGAGTACCCTGTTATTTCGATGAAGCAACTCGAGAGACTTGCAGGAACCCCCTTCTCCCCTGAGGAGATTAGCGACGTACTTCATGAATTCGAAGAGGACGGAACTCTCATCAAAGGATTCCTAGTTGACGATCAGCATGATATCAGCTGGGGGAGGAAGGAGATTTTAGATTCAAAAGAGATTCCAAAAACTAGGGATTTGGTCATTCCACCATCAGACCCATTGATTCACTATTTTGGATCTATTCTCAGGGAAAGATTCGGCTTCGGTTCGGCTTACTTAGTATTCCACAAGGAAGAGCCCATTGCAGCTTTCAAGGCCAATACAAGAAACTCGACAATAGAAGTTACAGACTTCGTAGGGGATTCCGATCTAGAGAAGGAGGCTCTCAGAGTCATGAAAGAATTCGCATGGGAACATCAAATGCCACTAACGGGTGAGCTTTATGAGAAGTTAAGATCGAGATGACTCGGCATTAGCTCTCGTGAAAATTTTGGTCACCGGTCTAGAGATTCTCAATATGTGGCGATGCAACTCTGGTAGAAGATCAAAAAGAGCAGTGGCCAATAGGAACATAGCGAACAGACTGGCCACCTTTGCTGCATAACTATGTGTGAAATCAAACATATCAATGTCAGATCCAGGAAACAGCCTCCAGCCATTGTAAGTATCACTTAGCCATACAATTCCCGCATTTCTGAATACATTGAGTACGTGTATCGTGGGCAATGCGATCAGTAAACCCCTCGTCTTGCGCTTCCAGGAAACGCCCCTTAGAGCTACAATAGCACCTACAAAGATAATCATCGACTGTAAAGCCGAGCAGGCCAGTATGAAACTAACACTAACCGGAGTTCCGTCAGAATAGTTGAAAGGAGCGAAAAATCCTTTGTCACCAAGTGGTTCAGTTAGAAAATATCTGCTGCCCTCCCATTGAGAAGCGGCTACCACTCCACTGGGAAGGTCCACCATAATTTCTCCAACCTCGAAAGACCCCAATCCACAGAATTCTAACAGCCACTCTGTACTATGTGCAGTCATCTCAACGAATTGCATATTCAGAATAGGTATGCTATATACGGCATAATATGGAATCACAGACCAAGCCACTGCTCCTCTGAGCCATATTAGAGACTCATTTTGGAGCTCCCAGTTCCTAACCTCCCAAATCCCTAGGGCGATACCAGCTGGAAGCGCTCCAGCAGTCATCAGAACAAGCAAGGGATCTTCAATCTCTATGAAATGTCCAGATTGCATATAGAAAAAGAGGCCAAGCAACGACCAGCCAACAGCTGCAGAGTACGCGGCCATGGAAGAATCTCCACGATGAAAAGAGAATCCCAGAGATAGTGCACCAAACCAGCAAAATGACAGCCAAAGAGAGAATTCTGGCACCCCAATTGCACCCGCGAGACCATCCACCAAGACGACGATTGGGTCTTCCATGATGCTAACGAGCCATCAACCCGTAAATATGATGCCCCCAACCGATAGCCGGGTAAGCACATGGCTGACGACTTCACTGAGTTTGCTAACATCTACCTTGGCGACCTCAAAAGTACGCTCGATAATCTACCAACAACAGAAATTTCGGATCTATATTCGATGGTACTTGAAGCCTGTGAGCAAGGAGCTACTGTCCACTTCATAGGAAACGGCGGGAGCGCGGCTACTCCATCTCACAGTGCTGGAGATTGGTCAAAGGAACTCGGTCTGAAAACCATAGCTCACTCTGATAATACATCTTCTTTTTCAGCATGGGCGAATGATGAAGGTTACTCCCAAGTATTCGTTGGTCAACTTTCCACATTTGCCGATAACGGTGATCTACTAATCGCTTACTCTGGTTCTGGGAACTCAGAGAATGTAATTAATGGCGTAAAATACGCTAATGAGATTGGATGTAAAACTGTTGCAATTACTGGAAACTATAATAGAATGGGAGGGGGAGAAATTGTTAATCTAGTAGATTTATCCATAGTAATCCCCAGTACTTCCATGGAAAGAATTGAGGATGTCCAACTGGTGATTAACCATATCATCAAAGAGGCAGTGAAATCGAACCGCGAGCAGTGATCACATGTTCCCGCCGATGAGGGACAGAGAAAGTCTGTACTCTCCACTAGAATTAGAGCCTCTCCCATTCGAAGGTGAATGGCAAGGAAAGATAGCATATCTGGACAGGGATGGAGTAATTATTAGGGGGTTCGAAGATTATGTTAATTCTCCTGATGAGGTAGAGATCCTTGCCGGGGCCCCCAAGGCCATCGGAGACTTGAGAAGAGAAGGGTTTAGGATATGCATTGTTACTAACCAATCTCCTGTTGGGAGAGGAATTTGGAGTAGAGAAAATCTAGCTAACATACACGATAGAGTTCGTTCAGAGATTATTTCAGCAGACCGTGATGCGATTCTTGATTTGACACTACACAGCCCTTATGCTCCTTGGCATAATTCGTGGGCGAGAAAACCCAATCCTGGCATGCTAGAAGCAGGCAGGCAGATCATTGATGCCGCAGAGTCAAAAATATTACTTTCCGAAGGCGACATAAAATTTGGCGATGAATGGAAAAACCGACCCTCAGAGGCAACATCCGTAATGGTAGGTGACAGAAATGTGGATATGGAGGCTGCAAAATCATTTGGAGTCAGGTCATTCAAATGTGATCCAGACAAGGGATTGAAAGAAGTCATCTCAGAAATATTGGTGAGGGAAAATGAGTAAAGAACTCATAACGGTTAGAGTCGGCCTAGATGATACCGATCATCCAGATTCCGGCTGTACTACCCATTCTTTCAACTCACTACTGTATGAACTATCCAGAATCAAAGGAGTAGATGTACTAGATAGGATGCTTATCCGACTTTGGCCTTATGCCACAAGGAGAACTAGGGGTAACGGCGCACTTTCGTCCCGACTATCGTTGCCTATTGCATCAAAAGAACAGTTCTTGCAAACTTGCACTGACTGGTTTGACAAACTTCTACAAGATATTGCCGATATCCCTCGAGATCAAAATTCCCCATCTCCCGCTCTCTTGATTTCCTTTGGAAAGGTGCCTGAGAACTGGTATTGGGAAGCAGTCAGAGGGGAGGTCGGTCTTGAAGATAGGGAGGAAGAAGTAAACTCATCTGGAATAACAGTTCTATCTCATCCGGATAAATGGGGCATAATTGGAGCTAGCTCAGCAATATCTTGGAATCCTCCAAGTGACCACTCGTGGGAGCTAATTGCTTGGAGGAAACCACATCTAGTAGGCACAAAAAGAATTGTTTCTAAGGATTCAGTGATGCAGTTATCCGAATTATTCGCGGACACATTCATGAATAGAGATCCCACTGCAGACAAGGGAATTATTGCACCAAGGACGCCCTGTCCAGTACTTTATGGAATACGTGGCGCAAGTAAAGAAGCCGTAGAATCGGCACATATCTGGATGCAAGATATTGGGACTAATGAGAAGTGTGACTTATGGGCATCTCACATGTCAAATCAACTATCGGATGATCACCTTTTAGGGCCATCATTTGGTACAGTAATATCCGATCCAAGAGTATCAAAAGGAGCACATGCAAGCCTAAGGGTGATCTCAGATGGTTCGGGAGAGACCTTGGTCGCTTTCAGTGAAGGGGGACCGGTAAACAGACTTCTACGACAACTCTCTCCGGGAGATTTGGTTTCCTGGATGGGACTGAGATCTCCAGACCAGGCCATCCATCTTGAAAAATTGAAGATTGTCTCGGCATCTCCCAGAATTACTTCTCGGCCTAGATGTTGTGGAAAGGCCATGAGGAGCAAGGGTAAAAATCAAGATCTATCATGCGATAGGTGTAAGAGGAAAGCTCCGAAATATTGGCTTTCAGACGAATGGTCTCCCGATATTCCTATTGCCTTTGACGGCTGGACCCAGCCTCCGCCTTCCCAGAGAAGGCATCTTTCCATGCCATTGGAACTCGGTGTCCCTTCTTAGGTGATTATTTATCTGACATTATTGTCAGAAGGCCGTGGACACTGAATCAGTAATCCAGTTTGTCCTTGCATTAACTGCAATTTTTCTGCTTTCTTTGCTAATCCGCAATTTCAAGTCGGGCAGAAAAATCGAGAAATCCCAATACTCAGGATTGGCTAGATCACCAGAGGAACTACTAAATCCATCGGCAGAGGCAATATCAGAAATGGAAGAACTAATCTCAAAGCTCAACTGACTATTTTCTCTAGCCCCTTCTTAGTCATCCTGGCTAGAATCACTACATCTTCGCCAGAAATAATCCTTATGCCATCCTTTTTTGGGTGCTTAAGAAGTAAAAATGTCGCATATGTACTCTCAATCTGCTTACCTCCACGAGTCATCCAACCACTGTCAGAAATTCCAGATGCGTCTTCGTATGATGACGAAGTTATGATTAGATTAGTCTTGTGAGCTATCGAAGACAGTTTCTTAGCAGCGGAGATGTCATCTTTCCTAGCTCTCCCATGATTTTCACACCAGTCATCTACAACCACAACATCATCTCTTCCGAAGTCTTCAGTACCCCTGAGAATTAAGTCTAAATTTCCTGCAAAGTCCGATGAGAAATTTAGAATTGAGATTCTCATTAGGCCCTGCTCATCAATATCGTGCAGAATTTCCCTAAATCTATCTGGATCGGGCATTTTTCTGCAGGCCCATATTACTCTCCCCCGGTTCAATATTGTGTCTGAGACAATCCCCAGGCAAAGTGTGGTTTTTCCTGCTCCGGGCGATGCCGAAATATGCACTGCCTCTCCTTCGAAGTCAATCACGAGTCACCGTATGTGACATAGTCAAAGAGGATTACTGAATCATTTTTCAGAGAAATATAATCAATCTCCTCACTCATCAGCTACACGGGAGAACCATGAACGAGAGGATTCCGAGGCGCGAAGCGCCTGATTTTAGAGACTCCGAAGACGGACTAATCTCGTCAATAGTAGAAGACGGATTTCTGAACGTGGCTCTAGATGATGCAAATCAGTACGGACCCCATGCAATGATCATATTCCTTGGTTTGGCTTCAGTTCTAACAGGCTCTATTTTGGGATTAGCTATGATCGATCCAATACTCTCGGCCGGAACCGTAATCCTAATAGTTGGTATCTTTCTAACCAAATATCTGATTGCAAAGTTTTCGTTCTTTGGGGGATAGTTGGTTTTTTGTCATCATTAAGTCCCAAAATCTACATGAATCCACGTGCAATTGAAACTGCATTATCTACGATTTCACCAGAAACACCTAGGTGACTCTCAGGAGAGAATAGATAATTCAACTCATTTTCATCGAAGACAGAGCTAATCTGCTCATTCTCAGAACATACGGCCTTCAAATGTCTTCCAGAGCTCAATGCCTCCATCGAGCAGCTCCTGAGAACCTCATGAGCCTCATCTCTGGGCATGTTGCCGTCTACAAGTGCTAACATGACCTTCTCAGCCATCACTAGACCTTTCTGGGATTCTATGTTCTGCAACATCCGGTCTCTGTCGACTACCAGTCTAGACATCACCCTGTCACACTTCGCAATGATGTCATCAAGCAAAATCATTGAATGCGAAAGCGTGAATCTCTCAGAAGATGAGTTTGCAAGATCTCTTTCGTGCCAAAGAAGTGCATTCTCGTAAGAAGGAATTATCATCGATCTAACAATTCTTGCCAGCCCACACGCATTCTCCGCCGTAATGGGATTTCTTTTGTGAGCCATAGTGGAAGATCCAACCTGCTTTTCAACGTCAAACGCCTCTGCAACCTCTGCAATCTCACTTCTCTGGAGATTCCTGACCTCTTGTAGTATCTTTTCTACAGTTGTAGATACATTCGCCATCCACCCTACCCATTCAATGTAGCGATCTCTCCCGACTACTTGCGTGGTGGCCACTGGAACTTCCAAACCTAACTCCCCAAGGATAAGCCTCTGCAACTCTAGTGCATTTTCTCCTTGTGCCGCTCCAGTACCAACTGCCCCCAGGAACTTACCAGCAATAATCCTCGATCTCATTGAGTTGAGTCTTTCTAGGTGCCTCCTAAACTCGTCTACCCATACCGCAACCTTGATTCCGAATGTTATTGGTACGGCGGCCTGCCCATGAGTTCTGCCGATCATAATCGTATCCCTCTCCCTCTCAGCTAAATCACACAACGTCCTCATTAGTGATTTTAGTGAGTCTAATTGTAGATCTACACTGTCTTTTATCTGAAGGGCAACAGCGGAGTCAACTATGTCATTACTAGTGGCTCCCAGGTGTATGCACCAGCCCGCCTCCCCAGCAGCTTCGGCCATGGCCTTGGTAAGTGCCATGATGTCATGTTTCGTCTCCGCCTCTATTTCCTCCACTCTATCTGCCGTGACTATTCCCGGGTCTGAAATATCTGCAACGATATCATAGTGCTCAGCACTAACTCTTCCCATCTTGCAATGGGCCCAGACAAGAGCTCTTTCCACCTCCAGCTGCCTAGAGTGACGCCCTTCTCTCGACCAAATTGCTTTGGCCTCTTCTCGTCCATATCTGTAGTCCAGAGGTGAAACCGACATTGTATCCTCAAACATGCGACCGGTACATCCGGTTTGAGCCTAGCGATTAGAAGTCAGCCGACCAGAGGAAATATTCCAAGACCCTCTATCCCTTTGCCATGACATTTCTCCATCCAGTTTAATCCTTTTTTTCATATGGGGGGAGTCCAAAACTAAAGTCTCGTATTCTCCTCCCTCTCCATCGGCATTGAACCTGAATTTTGATGAGATTCTAATTAGCTCTTCCACATCCGAAAGCCCCAACTTCCTCCCTATCCACTCACTATCCAGGCCATCAGATGTGACTGATGAAATCCTGACATCAAAACCAAGTCTTGGTAAGGATCTGATATGTTCGTTAGGACTATGGTGCCACAGTGGCGAGAATGATTTAATGCCAATATTGGAGCACATCCTCTCAATCCTTGTTCTCTGGTAGTCGGATCTAAGAGCGCCCGAGACTAGAGCATCGATTTCTAGTACTCCTTCGTGCAGAATTATGCCCTCGCTATCCCAATTATCAGGCCAGAATAGATCGAAATCTTCAGCAGGATTACTTATCCCGGATAGTCCCCGTTGCAAATCTAGCATCTCCTCCTCTTCTGCACCTTCTGTAATAATGGGGAGCCATGGGATATTGGAGGAGGCTGATTGTAGTCCTGCGACACAGACTCCTCCCGTCTGAAACATCATTGAATCATCCCCTGTAACGCATAGTGTAACTAGGGCTCGAACATCCCAGCCCCTCATTAGAGCCCACCAAGTTGCGTATGTCGAGTCCTTTCCTCCAGAGCATAACACGGCCACACGCATGTATCCACGAACCAACCATTCGGCTTGAATGCAACGAAGGAAGACGCTCTACTCAACTAACCTTGATAAGAGGCCGTTGATGCATGCATACTGATTACGATGCAACCGAGCGGCCGCGGATACGACTCTTCAGTAGGAACTTTCTCACCAGAC
>MDSX01083102.1_pt1 | contig 12531 bp, 5 predicted proteins | sample 811141 | NCBI WGS metagenome assembly MDSX01 (sample SAMN05326642, study PRJNA326480) | marine metagenome | isolation source: seawater | place: Atlantic Ocean: South East | collected 2010
CGATACTGAAGATCAGCACGGGTGCCAGCATCCATCTTACCCTGTGACTTGGGTTTGGTCTTGCCACCTACATCAGGTTGCATACCAGGATTTGCTGCCTTGACTCTGCGACCATGGGTATATTCAGCACCAGATCTCTTGTCATCACCAGAGATCATCTTACCACCTTGAGAGCGAGAAGCAGCATACTCTTTGTCAGACTGACCGTTCATATTTGTTTTTACTGGTACTCTAGCCATTATAAATGTCCCCTATTCTGTAGTCCGATAACCACCCCGACTAATATTCCACAAAGCACTATAATCCCCAGCGCCCACAGTATCACTAGCAGAATAGTTTCTTTTAAATCACGCCACGCTTTTGCTTTTTCTTTTATGGCGTATTCTCTGGACTTCCTAGCTTCAACACAAAATCTAACGTAGTCTGCATGTAGCCCGGGTCTGCCGTAATAAATCATCGCTTCTTTGAGTTGTTTCTGTTGCTCTTTGACTTTCTCAAGAGCCATGAAACTCTCCAAATCGCCATCTGATTTCCCAGATATCTTGGTCCAGAAGCTATTCTTTTGCTCGTTAGATTTATTGCGTAGCGCATCCTCTGCATGAGTAATGTCAGCCACTGCTTTAGCGCAGTCATGCAGTTCTTTACCATTTTCAATAGCTTTTCGGATAACCGAGTAAGCTGCATTTGCTGCCGCCACATATTCTAACATCCCGTCCTAATCCAGTTTTACGTTACCAATTACCTTTATTAATAATCCTTCTAGTCTATCTAATTTTTTATCAATAGAATTTAAATCCGACTGCAAGTCCAGTTTGCTTACATAGTTCTCCCGGGTGTCCCGTAAGAGGTCTTTAGTCTCTTTAAGTTCTACAGCCACGTTACGAAAGACCCATGCCATTGGACCCAGCACTAATGTTAGGACTGCTGTCCACAGTATCATAGGGTCTAATGTCATTTACGAGATATCCCATAGCTCATCATATCTATCTTGCACTGATTTTTGCAAAGCAGCGATATCTGTCTTTATTGCATCTGTTGGAGCAGCTAACTCTGTCGGGTTATACTTGTCTGTAACCAAAGTGTTTTGCTCGTTTCTAATCGTTACCGCATACTTAGCTTTCACCTCAGCAACACCGTCACTGTCAGTCTTTGTAAACGTGTCTGAGTTGGCTGCATTGTAAGCTGTAAGGTAATCGCCCCACATTGTTGCGTATGCCTTAGTCCCAATAAAATGCCATGTGATAGGGGCTACAAAACTTTCGCCTTCTCCCGGTCCACCCTGTGACGGCAGGTTTTCTGGGTGAACAATGTCATCCTTCGCTGTGCTGCACTCATACAGCTTTCTATCCAAGTGCGGTGTATACGTCATTCATTTTCTCCTATGGGTTCATTCTATGCCAATGATGGAAATCAACATTAACATTGATGCCATGTTGATAATAATAATTGTCACCAATCATCCAAATACTGTTATCGGACATTCTGGCAAAGTGTGTCCAGTAACCACTGTAATAATGTCCAACTGAATACATATCTTCAATTTGAATATCATTAGAACCAGCCCACCAACTAGTCTGACCAGTCAATGTATGTTGCCATGGACCCGGGTACAGAAAGGCGTAACTATAACTTTCAGCATCTGTATTTGCTTGGTGGTAATAGTTAGCATTAGTCATGTATCCCCAAATCCACAAACGGTTTTGGTCATCTATTCCATACCAGCCCGGGGCGTTATACCCGTTAGTACGGAAAGGAATAATCCTTTTCATAGTGTCTCTTGGGAAAGTTAGGTTAGCCGATGTTAATGAGCCATCCGCTGACGCAGTAATATTTTTAATAAAACTAGTTCCAAAGGTTAGCGTACTAGGCTGCAAGACAGATGAGTTAGCTGTCGTGTTACCTTGTAGCAATTGACCTTGACCGTTGTGTCCCATCATCCTTAGCGGCAAGCCCGTGTTAGCAGCAACACAATATGTGTATGCGTCTCCCGGTCCGTCTACTCCAGATGAGTTACCTAACAAAGCGCAAGTCGAAAGTGTGGATGTATTACCAGCACAATGAACAGCAGCAAAGTTAGTTGAGCCACCTATCTGGGTCCATGCACTTAGGTCAGTAGTGTTACCTTGACCTAATTGACCTGAGCCATTCTCGCCAATTCCGTACATATCTCCATCTGTTTGGATAATGTACGCAGACGCTAAAATACCGCCATTGTAGTAATAGGTGTCCATATTCAAAATCTGAGCAATGTTATCAATGCTGGTCATTTGAGCAAATGATGTTCTAGCAGAACCAAGAGATGATATGCTGCTAGTGTTAGCACCAGTATGGAAACCTTGACCCGAGCTGTTTACAGCATAGCTGTCGTTATATCCTAATGATATCTGTGTAATATTACTTAGACCGGATACTAGTGTCGGCACGGTTCTGTTTGTGGTGTCTCCGTGTCCACCTCTACCGCTGCCATTCCAGCCCCATGAGAATACTCGTCCATCGTGAGTAATTGCCATGTACCCGGTGTTACCCATGCCTTGATATCCTCTAGCATCGTTAGTAGCGATAGCTGAGACTTCACAAGTAATACTGTTGTTAGTAGCGTCAGGACCAAGGTATGGATTTCTTACGATATAATATCTGTCAACCGTATCGCCTAAGCCCAACTGTCCAGAAGCATTTTCTCCACCTACCCAAACATTACCTTTGTTAGTGAGTAAGCATACACTGTTTGCGTTATACCAAATTCTGACAAAATACTCATCAGCAGCCATGCCGCCAAATTCCATGCTTAACATAGTCATGTTGTGAGGCTGGTCGTTGTAGTTACCCGTAGCGATAGTGCCTAGACCTTGGTAAGCGTAGCCGACATTCATAGGCTCGTAGTTAGTGTTAATCCACTTCATACAAGTATGATTGCTGGCATAGTCGTTTCGGTCACGTTTGACAGGACCACACGCTCCGTTTGGCATTCCGTCATATGGTATCCAGTCTGCGCTAGCTCCTGACTTACCATTGTACTGAGCAAGCCATGGGTACTTACCATCTGTACCAGTTAAAGCAGTGGCATTACTTTTTGCATAGGCTGGTATGTTAGTTCCCAATATAAGTTGTGTGTCAAAGCCTGTTACGTTGCCGTACCCTAATGTATTAGCTGCTGTAACTTTAAGACCTTGTCCTACTGACCCGGCAGCTAGTCTAATGCTGCTAGACCCATCGTGGGTCATCATATCACCAGCAGTGGTTAACGGTGTTGCACCGTCTGCCATTAAATCCCAGTGTGCGCTGTTAGACGCAGACGGAGCGGCTGCTGCTGTTCCAGTTTTTGCCGTTGCGTTTACATATACCCAGCTAGAGCCAGAGTATGAAACCACGTCATTTAGGCTGTAAGTTGTCCCGGTAGCAAACGCCCCGGTCCAGTTAAACCTAATTTTCCCGATGTCGATTGTAGCCAAAATAATCTCCTTTCACGATTAAGGTGTTGTTACCACCAAATTACCGGATGCGTTTATCGAAAATGTCATACCCAATGATGCGTATTGCACATCAACATAGTCACTCTGAGTAAAAGCCTCAGACCCACCTGCCGTAGTGACATCTACCTTCAGACTAGCGCCATCCGTGCGAAAGCCGTAGAAGCAAGCGTTGTTAACAGTCCCTGCGCTAGCCGTAATCGCCTCTTGCACACGCAAGGGGGTCATACCTACTACATTGTCCGTGCCAGCAGTGGCTTCGGCTGTAGTGGCTATTGCTGAGAATATACCATTACTACCAGCACTTCCGGTTGCCCCGGTAGCTCCAGTAGGAATACCTAAACTAAAACTTAAATCGCCTGACGCTGCTGTAAATGAAACAGACGCTGTTGGGCTTACACCCACGCCAAGCGTTGATGCTGTAGCGCTTGCCGTCAACACCCTGCCTGTAGTCGCTTCGGGTTCCCCTGTTGAGGTAAACCCTAAAATTTTGTTTGCTCTTGTTGCAGCCGTGGGGATAGTTGTGGATAAAGCGCTGCTATCGGATAACGGTACTTTTAAAGCGGTGTCTGTACCACCAGCGTTATCTTGCACAATTTGAGTTAGTTTATCTAGCGCACCTTCCAGAATTTCTGGCTGCACACCACCTAAGTTAGCTAAGTCAACAAGCTGTGTTCTAGGAACACTTCTAGTAAGAGTTATAAATTGTCCAGCAGCAGGTGCAGAGGTAAAGGTAACTTTCCCACCTGATGCGTCACCTACGCCAGTAACTGAGTAGCTACCAGACGATACCGTACTGTCCACCCCAGCCGAGCTGGTTAGTGTCACAACTAAATGGTCGGCATCTTGTATCTGGAATGTGTAGTCAAATTCCGTTACACTTGAGCCTGTATTTAGCGGTCCTGTCTTCGCATTAACTGTTGCTATTGTCATATTTTATATTCTCCGACTAGTCACACCCTACATTAAATTTTTAAAATTGTCTACCAGACTAATCATTTAATCTCTTTTTAGCTTTTTCGTCTGTGTATCCAGCCAAGTAGTCAAACCATGTTGGTTTTAAGTCATCGTCCATATCTTCGTCATTATCTGCAATCCATGCAGATAATCCTCTATTAAACTGGATTGCTCCCGGAAGACCCAGAATAACTCCTAGTGTAGAGATTAAAGGTTTTATCTTTTTAAGCTCTGGTTTGTCTTCTTCTTCAGCATCTTCATCAAAATAATATTCGTAGTTGTCCCCTATGTAGTCCACAGCTCGTATTAGATTTTCTCCAAAACTTTCTACAGGTGACATGCTGTAACCAAAATCACTTAACATGCCGCCAGCTATATCTCTAACAAAAGGCACTGTCCCTGCTAGTGTTCCAAAAGTTCTGGTTGCTAGCCATTGAGGGACTGAGTTAACTTTGTCACCGTCTTCATCTTCTTCTTCAAAATCCGGTATTTTGTCTGTTAGCAAAGCTTGTGCTGCTTCAGCTACCGTAATCAAAACTATTATTCTAGCTGCTGCTCTAGCAACAGTTAGTGGGTTTTTAAATTTAACTTCACCTGTTATCTGCCTAGTTACACCGTACAACAAAGCAAAGAAACTGTAGAACATTGTAAAGATTTTCATAATGCCAGCTTTACGCTGCACTGCGTTTAAATCTTTAAGCCCACCTGCTGTCTGTGAAATTCTAACTACTCTGTCTGCGTAGTTAGCTGCTCCTTGCACGTTGTTAGGCTCAGCCCTTAATGCTCGGTTATACGCAGCTATCCATGTTGGCACGTCAACACCGTACATCTGGATGCCAGCAATCGCTAGCATAGCCATTTCTGAAACTCTGTTAGTTATGCCTTTTTTGCCACTAAACTGACGTAATGCGTTTCGCACTTCTCTATCTGTATTCTCTAGACGGTGGCGCATCTCACCAGACAGAGCAAACATATTTTTACGCACTGCCGGGTCAAATGCAGTGGTTGCTCCTATAGCAAGGTCTTTAGCAACGACAGCAGCGCTTATAGGTCCATAGGTTGTATCAGCCATTAGCCTATCAATAGTTGCTGTGTATCCCAGCAATTGAGCTGCCATGGTGCTGTAAGACAGACCCAAGACGGCTACTGTGACGTTGTTACGCACCGCTAAGGCTACCTGCTCCCAGTCTTTTACTGGTGTCTGGTTTTCATTGTTAGAAGCAATTGCCCCTACCCATTCTTTAAGCTCGTTATAATATGCCGAGCCGACTTTCTCATTTACAACAGTCTCAATTTCTTTAGAGCCTAAAATCTTGTTTGCGTTACGCACTGCTTCGTAATGCGTAATAAAATGAATAGGACGGTTAAAGACAGACAGCAGCCGTTCAATTCTAAAATCGATAGGTGCTGAAAAATTTTCTGACCTTTCTTTAGTCATAGAGCTGTTCAAAGAAGCTTTTAACGTCTGTGACTGAAACGCTGCTATAGCGTCCATCTTATCTATATTTTCTGCTGTGCTGCTTCGGCTGTGGTCGTACATCATAGGGAAGTACCCACCTGTCCAAGTACCGTGCCTATTAGTAAATACTGTAGGTTCCACCCGGGCTGGTGACCTGCCATTCTCTTGTCTGTAAATTGCGTCTACCGCTGGGAACAGCTCTTCAGATATAGTCCAGATATCTTGGATAAGCTGCCACTCTTCTTTCGTTAGCTGGTCTAAAGCTTTGTCGATTAGCTCTTTATTAATCGTTCTTCCAACGCCTCGCTCACCTTCAATCATTTTGGTTAGGTTACTTTCGTTACCTATATTCAGCGCCATCATAATCAAAGCACCACGCTGCCACGTCTCTCCCGGTAGCGCTAGCTCACCCACATCAACACGCTTGCCCAAAGCCTTTTTAACTGCTTTTGGAAGCGCTTCTAATTTCTCGTTAACTCGTTTAGCAATCTTGTCTGTTAAATCAGATGAGGCTGCTGCTGCGTCTGCAAACGGCTGGTATACCGCTTGATGCCATGGACCGTTAGCCTCACCGTCATCCATCATCTCTAATAAAAGCTCTACTTTTAAAAGCGCTGCATCTAAGTGAGCTAGCTTGATTGCACCTTTATCTATCAAACCTAAATCAGTCGTAGTAATATTTTTATCCCGAGCTTTTTTGGCTTTTGCTGTAGGACGGCTGGATAGCTTAGAAACTAGGGTAGCTATAACCTCTGCCCGGTCTCTTTTATCTTTACCAATTAATAATTTTTTCTTTAACCTACCCTGCTTAACAATTGTCTGCACAGAGTTATATAAATCTTCAAAATCAGCTACTGACAAGTCGTTGTAATTTTTAACACGGTCTTCCTGTGCCAAAACTGCCGGGTACTCAAAGATAGCCCCATCTTTTGCTTCCGCATCTGCCATCCACCTAGCTAGAGCTTCTAGCTTCAATTTAGTACGTTTACGCTGACCCATCTTTGGACCTAAACTATAAATGTCCAAAATTTGGCGTACTCTGTCCATGTAGTCTGCATCGATGCCCGGGTGTTTTTTACGGTCACCTTTGTACTTAACCAAAGTAGATTTCTGAGTAGCAATAGTTTTTTGTAAGCGGATAGCTTCTTTTGCCATTTCGTAATTTACGAGCTGGTTAAATTTATGTTTGTACGCACTTACCTTATCGCCAGCTCTTAAAGCTTTGCCAGCTTCTTTAGCTGCTTTTTTCTGAGCTGCCAAAAACAATGCAGGTTTTACTTCGCTAACTTTTTTGTTAAGTAACCGCTGTTTTGCCATTGCTCTTACAAATTTTAATTTGAAAGCAGTTTCGCTGGTACGCAGCGCATCTAGCTCTGCTTGTATTACTTCAGCTCTTAAATCAGTTTCATGCACACTGGCTACAGCTAGCTCGGTAGCATCTTCATTAACTACCGGACCTTCATCTATTAAAGCACCTGCTATCTTTTGGTTAACCAGCTCGTCAAACGGTATGTAAAGAGACAATGCTTTTAGCATTGCGTCAGCGTCTGGAAAGCCAAAGTACGCAGCTACTGCTCCCGGGGACGTGGTATCTTTACCTGTTCCGTAAATAACTGAGGAACCTAATTTTGGTAATTTAGCTAGAGCCTCTTTACCGCCTAGCATTTCGATTAACATTTTTCTATTAATCTTACCTATCTCTGGGTCTACTTTATTACCAAGAGGGTCAGTGCCTTTGCTAAGACCATGCATAAGTTTGTACAAAGGAAGCTCGGCTACCTGCGCTTCAATCTCAGGGCGTAGCTGTTCTTCTCTGGTTTTACGCTCTTCTAAAGATGCACTTTCTAAGTCTTTTAATTTCTTAGCTAGCTGCTTTGCCTTAGCTTGCGCTACTGCCCGTTCTGCTTTCTGTCGATACTCATTAAATTCTTTCTGGGTCATACCAGCTTCTGCCGCTGTCTCAAACATAGCAGCAAGCTTGTACTGGCTTTTCATTTCGGCAATTTCAGTATCAGTAGCTAGCATCCTATCTAAGACACCATCTACCTCTGGGCTAAACTTTACGTCTAGACCGTTGTAACCGCCCATACGTTTAATTGCCCGATAGACGCTAGTCATCCAAGCAGCAAAACGAGTAAAAGCATCTAGCAAAGTAAATGACGGAGCTTCACCTGTTTTTAAATAATTTTCAAAGCCCCGGGCAAACTGTTCATGCATAGCTATAGCGACATAGCGTGTAGTAGCATCGCCTCTAAGCTCACCACTCATAATAAATTTTTTGAGCTGGTTCTCTGTCATGTTTTGTATTTTAGAAGCGGCATCGCTGTTCTTATCTTTTCTAGCTCGTTTGACTGCCTCTTCTCTAATTTGTTCAGTTCTGCCAGACCACCACCGCTTCACAGTAGTCCAGTCCTTGTCTAGCTTTCCCCCTACTTCCATAGCATCTTGCTTTAGCTGCTCTAACCAAAAATGCCCACTCTCATGTAAAAATGTACTTCTATCTGCGCTTTCAAAAATTTGGATAAGCGAGACAGGTTTACCGTTTTGGTCTTGTATCTGGTCTTTAGGCGTAAACGTACCGCCTGTGTTAGTCTGCCGGGTTTGTTCTAGCGTCAATCCTTCTGAGCCGGGTAGCTGCGCTAAGGTAGTGTCTACAGTAGGTTCCCCTGTTGTAACAAACTCTAGCGGCATCAGGTCTACTTTTTGCTCGGCAAATTCCCGTTCAGATAATTTCTTACCTTTAGCATCCGGGTTAAAATTAACCCAACTATTCTGTCCTCTTGTCTCTGAGGTCAGCGCCCACCTAGCCCATGGACTTCGGGTCATTAGCATATGGTTACGCCACGCAGCTTCTTCGCCTAGTGGTCCAAAGCCTACCGTACTCATTGTGTGTGCGTAGTAATCGTGTACCGCTCTTAACAAATCATTCATCAGTAGTGGCTGTCCGTTTACATCAACACGCCCACTGTCACGCAATAACGGGTGGTCATCATACACCACCCCTTCCGGTCCGAATGACCCGGGTTCTGTTTCTAATATAAATAGGTGATTGTTTTGGTTTATGTCTAAGCGCATTTTCTCAGACATAGCTGTACCAGTGTACGGTTCTTTGAAGTTTTTGATGTTGCCGTCTTTATCTCTTTTCTGCTGAAAGACTTCTACCTTGACAGGCAACGTATCAAACTGCTCTAGCAGTTCTACAATTAATTCTTCATAGGCACGTCTGACGATAGGGTCAGCTAGATTGTCTAGCTGCATCGCCTCGTATGCTTCCATGATTTCTGTTTGAAGAGCTTCCTGAGCTGGTGTCATTTCACCAGCTTGCTCTGTGGGGTTTACGGTTTTCTTAGCTAAACGTGCAGCTAGTCTTATTGCTGTTTTGTTTGCTTGGTCTGTTTTCGGGGCTTGAAAGTTACCTCTGATTTCCCCGTAGCTATTGGTAGCTCCGTACCCTTTTCCGTAAGCCCAGAGGCGCTGAGTTCCTGACGTAAACGATTGTGCATTTTCTCCAATAAGTTCTCTGGCTCGTCCGACTGCACTGTTGAATTCTCCGATTGCTGTGTCATCTTTTGGGTCTCCTAAGTAATACGCAAGCAAACTGCCGTCTTCTTCAACTGTGAAGCCAACCAATCCGCTTTCGTCTATTAATTTTGACAGCTCTTGTTCTGTGAGCTGTTCTTTTACTTCAAATCTTACCACAGAAGTATTGTAACTTCCATCAGTATATTGATATCCTACTTTTTTCTTGTTTTTAGATGGCGCTTCTCTAACGTGAATTTGCTCTTGATTAAACATCTCAGCAAACCTAGCCAGAGCTGCCAAAGCCCTTGGTTTATCAGCATTAGTCATCTCAATGCTTAGGCTTAGAGATGGCTCAGCCTCGCCCCCATAAAAGCCGTAGCTAGGCACTTTGTTAATTACGATTAACGGGTTACCATTTTTATCTACTAATCCAGAGGTGTGAAACTCTAGCGCATTAAAAGCAATTTCCTGTAGCGCTACAAACGCATCCCGGTCACCGTCCATAGCTGCTTTATGCAGATTATCTAAACCCGGTATGGTCCCGGTAGCTGAGGACAGACCTATCTGGATGCTGGTCTTCTCACCTTCCCACTTTCTTTGCTTACGCAAATCGCCTAAACGCTTTGCTGTCTTCTTCAATAAAGCTAGGTCTTTGTCACTCATACCCTTAGTAACATCGCCTTTTTCATTAGAGCGTCCCGGGATAGAAGCAGCATTTAAATTTGCTAATTGCTGCTGATAGCCCCCTGCTTCCAAAGCTATTTTATATTCACCTACATTTAACAACGTACTAAAATCAGGTACATCCCCAATCATTTCGTGAGTAAGGTCACCCTCTTCTAATATTTGTAGCTCTGTTCTGGTTTCGCCTTTAGCGCTAGCCCGTTCATACAAAGCCTTAGCCATAGACCAGATAGTCTCTTGGACTTCCATAGGGTCCATGTTTGCTTCAACCGCTGCTCTCCTCGCCAACACAGTCATAGCCATGTACCCCGGGCTTTTGCCGGGTCTAGCTATATTAGCGTTTTGGCTAAATAATTGCTGGTCTACAAAACCCCAGTTTGCCATCCAAGCATCATTCGTAACCTCGCTTTCAAACCCTTGCAGGTTTAAACCGAATGAGTTTACTTTAGGACCAGACAACGTAATCGCATCGTTAGGCGTAAGCAGCGCTAGCATCGTGTTGTTTACCCAAGCGGATAAAACACTTGTCTCGCCTTTATTGCCTTGGACATTGTCTGCCATTATTTTTTTAATAGTTGCTACGTCCTGTGGTCTCCCGGCAGCTACCCAGCCAGTCCATACATTTAGTGCGTTAATTAGATTACTTTCCACGCTAGTCTGTGGCGATAGAGCTGCTAGTAAAGCAGTGAACCTCGGTGCGTCTGCACCAAAAACAATATCCAAAGCTTGCTTGCTGCGTCTGTACCATCCTAGCTTGGCTCTACCAGCTCTGGCACTAGCGGCAGTCTCAGCCACGTTTGGTAAGGCTTTAAGTGTTTCTACTAGCTTAACTGCCTGTGCCGTTGTTAAAACCTGTATTTCGTCTGGCTGTAAAAAAGAAGCAATGGCAGAAAACCCCGGTACTTCCTTTCGTAAGGCTGCAAGTTTTTTCTTACCTTCTTTAGAAAGGGTCTGCTCTGGAGGAAAAACAGCCGGGGTCTTCTTATCGTTGACAGGGTTATTCTGGTCGACTTCAAACTTAGCTTCGGCTTCTTCTTGAGCAGCGTTGTTCAGCGCAGTCACAACCTCTTCATCAGTCATTGTAGTAACGTCTATACCAGCCTTACTAATATCATTTAGTATCTGCTGTTGTTTCTTGCTACGCAGTTTTTCTTCGCCTGTCTTTGCAAACTGTGCGCCAGCTTTTATAGAACCTTGAAAACTAAAATTACCTTCGCTTGTTTCTTTTAAATTACCCCCTACTCCAAAAGTAGGTTTGACTGTAGCCATGTCTATAGCAACAGAGTTATCTGCTCTAGGCGCTGTTGTGAGGTTTAACGCTTCAACAACACCATCAACTACCCCTGTTTCATCAGTTGCTGGGTTAATGTCATTCCCTACCACTACATCGCTTTTGCCAAGTGGGGTGTAATACAAAACTCTTGGGATAGTCTTATTAGCATTAGGAATGCTGTTATTATCCGGGTTAGCTACAGCTATCTCTACTGTCTGACTAGACGCAACTTCTACGTCAGTGGTATTTGCCTCTGTAACACCATCTGGCACACCTTCGGTAGTGATACTGGTTCGTATGTCCTGTATGGTGCTTAAATCGGCTTCAGTGTATATAGGTGCTGCTGTGGTGGTCCTTTGCACGTTAGTTGGTGCTTCGGACCCAGTTATAATTAAATTGTCTTCGTTGAATAGCTTCATTGGGCTGACGTACTCGCCAGTCTCTTCAGATATCCTAGCTGCTCGGACAGCGTATCTCTGTGCGGTTAGCATCGACAGCAGCTCTGTTTGGTTGCTGTCAAAATTACCTGTCCGTCCAATCTGTTCTTTTACATTCTGTTCAATCGCCTTTGTGTCTGACACGGCTGCTGCTACTTCAGTCTCGTCCATAGAGGGTAGCTGTGTACTATTATCGGCTTCCTCTATAGTTTCATTAAGCTCTGTTTGTAGGTTAGCGTCAAAAGCTTCCAGCTCTGTCCCGGTCATACCGTCTGGGTCAGTTGTGGTGGACGTGGTGTGTAGCTCCATAAATCCGTCAACACCAAGTATGTGCCGCACATAAGCGTCTGTGTCTACGGCAATACGTTGTCCAGACGTTGCTGCCTCAGTAACTGCGTCTGCATCTAGTCCTAGTGTTTTTATTACGCTATCGCTATCAGGTCGGTCTTGGTCAAACTTAGTAAGTTTGTCAGCTTCTATGTAAACAGTGTCTACGCCTTTTTCTTTTAGCTGGTCGGCAATAATAGTAGACCCGTCAATTAAGTCCTGACCTTCTTTGCTTAACTTGCTTTTGGTCTTTTCAATTATTTCCCCGGTAGTTAACCAGCTACGGATAGTTTCTGCATCTCTTTTTCTGCCATGCCATGTAGCAGTAGCAGTGGCTATATCCAAAGGCATGGTTACTGTACCGCCAGCTACTTCTAGCACAACTTCATTCCAGTTAACTTTACC
>MDSX01027905.1_pt1 | contig 12530 bp, 14 predicted proteins | sample 811141 | NCBI WGS metagenome assembly MDSX01 (sample SAMN05326642, study PRJNA326480) | marine metagenome | isolation source: seawater | place: Atlantic Ocean: South East | collected 2010
ATATCAACATCAATACAAGGCTTTCAAGTATCCGAGAGACTGTTCGTGATTTTTGTCTCGAGGAAAACATACCTATCTAGAATAAAGTTGCGGGCTATGGTGAAATATAATTAAAATCAAATTTTAGCAGCTATTTTTTTTGCCAGAATACTCAGATTTTCTTCATCCATCATGGGTTTTTTATCATTGTGATTGATAATTATTTTTTCATTATAACACGGTATTATATGCACGTGGGTATGAAAAACAGTTTGCCCTGCCGCTGAGCCATTAAGCTGAGTTATAATAATGCCATCAGGATTTAATGCATCATTTACTGCTTTAGATATTCTTTGAACTGCTCCGAATACTCTGCCTATATCTTTTGAGTTTAGCCCCAAAAGATTTCTCGACGACTTTTTTGGTATTACGATAGCGTGACCTTCAGATTGAGGAAAAATATCCAAAAATGAAAGTACGCCTTCATCTTCATATATTTTGTGGCAGGGCATTTCTCCACGAATAATTTTTGCAAATACATTATCATTATTATAATTATCTAATAAGGGCATATTTATTTTCCAATTTCGTAAATTTATGAATTAATTTTAATAATATGTATAGAGTAAGTTGCCCCTAGTTAATCATCCTTTTTTGAAGGGGGTATGCTTACTTAAGTAGTTAATTTCTGATTTAATTGCATTTCTCTCTTTTGTTAGATATTCATTAACGGCATGCTTTAATCCAGGGTGGATCAGGTAGTGCGCACTATGAGTCGTCACTGGCTCATACCCTCTAGCCAATTTATGTTCACCTTGTGCACCTGCTTCCACTTTTTTCAATTTATGCTCTATAGCTGCCTCGATAGCTTGATAATAACAAAGTTCAAAATGGAGGTATGGTTTGTAAGTTAAGCTACCCCAATTCCTTCCATAAATAGTATCGGAGCCAATATAATTAAGGGCAGCACCAACCGGTAGATCATCTTCAAATGCCATAATAAGAATAATGTCATCTCTCATTGTATCTTGCATAATTTCAAAGAAATATCGTGTTAAATAGGGACGGCCCCATTTCCGGAGGGATGTGTCTATATAGCACTTCCAAAAGTAATCCCAATGCTCTTTTTTTATATCATCGCCGGAAAGCCGTTTGATAGTAATGCCATCATTGGCAATTTGTCTTTCCTTTTTAATATTTTTGCGTTTTCGAGATGATAAAGAATTCAGAAAATTATCAAAATTATTATATCCACGATTCAAAAAATGAAATTGTCTGTCCTCACGATGAGAAAATTCTAATTTTTTTAAAATATTTAAATCTTCATTTTTTAGAAAAGTAAAATGAATACCAGATAATCCCCATTTTTCGCATAATTTTATAACTTCTTTCGATAAAAGGGCTTTATTTTCTTCACTTTTTGTAAGCAATCTAGGGCCAGATACTGGTGTAAAAGGAATAGAGCACTGAAGTTTTGGGTAATAATTTTCTCCAACACGTTCAAGCGCCTGTGCCCATCCATGGTCAAAGACATATTCACCCTGACTGTGGCTCTTTAAATAAAGAGGCAGGCTGCCAATATGGTTTTTATTTTTGTCCCGAAGTATTAAATGTTTTGGCGTCCAACCTGTGTTCGGTGATGATGAGCCGCTCTCTTCACATGCATGTAAAAATCTCCATGAAAGAAAAGGATTTTTACATGGCGGTAATTGCATGTCCCAACTTTTTTCTGATATCTCACTAATACCGTTCAGAATCTGTATTGAAAAGCTGGACATTAATTCTTAGCAAATCCCTTAGTTATTAATTTCTATTATTGCATCTATTTCCACCGCGACATCGAGCGGTAAGCTCGGTGAAGATACTGCAAATCTAGCGTGACGACCAGTCTCTCCAAAAACTTGAACCATTAGATCGGAGCAGCCATTTATAATCGTAGGTATATCAGCGTGAGTAGTGGTCGGCAGTGACTGAACAAAACCGCCTATTTTTATTATTTTCTGAACTCTTGATAAGTCTCCATCGCAAGCAGCCTTCATTTGCGCAAGCAGGTTAAGTCCGGATAGTTTTGCCGCCTCCCTACCTTGCTCGATAGTTAGGTTTTCTCCTAGTCTACCTTGTATTATTGTTTCTCCAATTTTCGAAATTTGTCCGGAAATAAATACTAAATTTCCAGAAATCACATAAGGTATATAATTTGCTACAGCTTTTGGGGGTGAAGGTAATTCTAATTTCAGTTCTTTAAGGCGCTCATCAATCATTTTATAATCCAATCTTAAAAATCACAATAATAGTAGTTTGCTTTACTGTTCTTTATTGCACTTTTTTTAAAGTGTAAAACAAACCTTAGAAATTATTTTCTAGGGTATCTTTCATTTAAGTATAAATTAAAATAAGATTAGCTATTTAGTAAATAAGGAAGAAATGTGGATAACACAAAAGTGAAATTGCGCTTACCCAAAGCTGATGAAGCCATCACTAATTTTCTTAGAACTCGAAGGTCTAATCTTGTGAGATTAATGAGCTCCCCTGGGCCTAGCAAGCAAGAGATGAGTGAATTTCTAGATATTGCGTCAAGGGTGCCAGACCACAGAAAACTTACTCCATGGAGATTCATTATTTTTAAAGGCGAAAGCCGTCGTAAATTTGGAGAGCACTTAAAGCAAGCATATTTGAAGGCTAATAAAAACGCCCCTCCAGATAGAGTTATTTTTGAAGAGGAGAAGTTCTTACGTGCGCCATTGGTAATCGCTGTTATTTCAAGTCCAAAAATATGTTCTCGCGGCACACCCGAAAGAGAACAGCTCATTACGTCGGGGCTAGTTTGTTATAATCTATGTTTAGCTGCTCAAGCAGCAGGTTATGGTGCTCAGTGGCTAACAGAATGGTGCGCTTATGATGCGAATGTATTTTCTGCTATGGGCTTAGAGGCATCAGAGGCTATTTCAGGATTTATTTATATTGGTACTGTAAATGAGCCACCGCAGGAGCGTCTTCGTCCAAATGTAGATAGTTTACTATTGAATTGGACTTAAAGGCACCACAAAGAAAAATTTTACGCACTAAAGATATACCAAAATAGAAGCATCTCTTAGGATATATTAAGTTTAACTTATGTTCAGAAACTTGATAGACACCGACTGCAAAGATATATACTGGTTTTCTGTTAAAACTCGAATTAAATAATAAAAGGTTTAAATGCATTGGCCTCAAACATGTTAAATTTTATTATTGGGGAAGCTCCCAAATCAGGATCAGCCACTGAAATAGCTGATGGTGTTTTTTGGTTAAGATTTGATTTGCCTATGAAAGGGTTAGACCATATAAATCTTTGGGCGTTAAGAGATGGAGACGAATGGGTTGTCGTAGATACAGGGATAGGCAACAAAGCAAGCAAGAGTATTTGGCAAAATCATTTTTCAACCTTAATGAAGAGTCAGTCTGTTAATAGGGTTGTGTGCACTCATTTGCACCCTGATCATACCGGACTTGCCGGATGGATATGTAAGAAATTTGATGCGCCTCTTCTCATGACAAGAGATGAATATTTTTTATGTCGCTTAATGGCAGCGGATACTGGCCAAGTTGCTCCATCAGAAGGTATAAGTTACTATAAAAAAGCGGGTTTTACTGACCAGCAAATCGAACTTTATAAAACACGATTTGGGGGCTTTGGAAAAGCAATTACTGCCTTACCGCATAGTTATGACAGACTAATAGAGAATGATAAAATAGTAATAAATAATAGGGACTGGCAAGTAATTATTGGATCAGGTCATTCTCCTGAACATGCCTGCCTTTACAATCAAGAATTAAATTTATGCCTAACGGGCGACCAATTGTTGCCTAATATTAGCTCAAATGTATCAGTATGGCCAACAGAGCCCAATTCGAATCCACTAGAAGAATGGATAAGTAGCTGTAAGCACTTAAAAAGCAGGCTCCCTGAGGATGTTTTAATTGCGCCTGCCCATGGCTTGCCATTTACGGGCGCTCATCGTCGGCTTGATAGGCTTGTTGAGCATCATGAAAAGGCCCTAGATAGGCTTTTAGAATACTGCCGTACCCCTAGATTATCAACTGAGGTTTACTCTGTTTTATTCAGGCGCAAAATTGACGATGGGAACCGAATGATGGCAGTAGGCGAAGCCATAGCCCACCTTAACTGCTTGAGCTATAGGGGACTTATAAGTAGAAAATATAATTCTGAAGGCCAGTTTGTATACACGGCAATGGTTTAAGCCCATTGAATGTGGTTAGTTCCTTCCAGTTTCTATTCCTAATATATTCACTAAATGAACAAATAACATAAATGCTGTAGCTATAGATCCTAAGCTAATTATAATCCAAGGAACCATTCGAGGTTTAAGTTTTTCGTGCCTAGCAAAGTGTTTTTTGAAGCTAAATATACCCAGAAGAACACACAAAGCTAAACACGATAGCGTTATTATAAAGTCGTTAGACATGTCACCTTCTTTTCCAAATATTGTTAATTCTTATTTTAATTTTACTTGCGTGCTAGTCAGTTGTAAATAAGCCCATTCTGCAGCGTCTTTAATAATGAACACATCTGATTCCAAATGCTTTTCAACGGCTTTGATAAGGTCCATATTTTCACTATTTCCAATTGCGTATAAAACATTTCTTACAAACTGGTTTCTTCCGATCCTCTTTATTGGTGAATTTGCAAAGTATTGTCGAAATTCCAGATCAGATAGTGTGGCAAGTTCTGATAAATCAGGGTTATTAAGATCTTCTTTGGCTTTAACTTTAATTTCTGCAGCCGTTTGTGCGAATTTATTCCATGGACATATTGCTAAGCAATCGTCACATCCATATATCCGATTACCCATTTTACTTCTCAAATTTTCTTCTACTGGCCCCTTATGTTCAATCGTTAGGTAAGATATACATTTGCGAGCATCTATTTTATAGGGTTCAGGAAAAGCATCAGTTGGACAAATATTTATGCATTTGTTGCAAGTGCCACAATGATTAATTTCTGCATCAGAGGCTTCAATTTTCGCTGCTGATAAAATTACCCCGAGAAATAACCAAGACCCATATTCTCTATTTACAAGATTAGTGTGCTTCCCTTGCCAGCCTAGTCCAGCAGCAGCAGCTAGTGGTTTTTCCATAAGCGGGGCCGTGTCCACAAATACTTTTATATCCTTGCCTGTATCACGTGCAATCAGCCCACCAATCTCTTTGAGCCGTCCTTTAATAATTTTATGATAATCTTGATTCCTAGCGTAAACGGAAATAGTTGCCTTCTCTCTATCTTTTAAACTTATAAGTGGATCAACATAAGGGCCATAATTTAGACCCATTACAATTGCTGACCTTGCATCTGGCCAAAGATTATTAGGGTGATTGCGTCGCGTCTCTGTTTCCTGCATCCAAGACATTGTGCCATGGTATTTTTTATCAATATATTTACGTAAATCCTCAGCAGGTTTTTGGCCATAAGTTTCTAAATTCACAACATATGGCTTCGTAAAATTTAACTCATCACATCTATCAAGTATTGTTTTTGTTAAACTAAACAAATTAAAAATCCAGATCTGTGTAGTGCCTTGGGGCCCTAAAACCGGGCAAACGATCAGTTAATAATCCTTGTATGGAAGGCCTTGATTTTGCAGTTTGGTACCATCGCTTTACTTCAGGCCAATTCTTCCACTTAATCTCACTCAAAAAATCTAGACAAGAAATATTCGCAACTCCAGCTATGTCTGCCAAACTAAAAGTATCTCCTGCCAACCAATCCCTTTGTTCCAAAATCCAAGTTAAGTATGATAGGTGATAATCTAAGTGTTCTCTTCCATCCCTCAATGTTTGTGTATCTGTTGGACCTAAGTTTGAGAAACTTTTTTCAATTTTTTCATGTAAAATATATGCGTTTACTTCTTGAGAAAATTTTATATCGAACCAGGCTGCGATCCGTCTTGCTTCAGCGCGAGCAGTCCGTTCCTCAGGCAGTAATGGGTGCCGACTCGACCCTTCATTCACATATTCACATATTGCCCGTGCCCCACTAACTGTGATTGTACCCCCTGGTACGAGGTCAACTAATGTGGGGGGTACCCCTTCGGGAGTGATGCTCATGAACTCATCGTTTGTTTGCCATGGATCAATTTGCTCAAGTTTCACTTTTAATTTTTTCTCTGCAAGTGCAATTCTTGCTTGCCGAGAAGCTGGGTCAATTGGGAAATGATAAAGTTTTCTCATCTGTATATTCTAAAAGTGATTACCAAGAAATTTTAATCTATTGGTAAGGTGTTATTAAAGTGTTTGTTTCCGTGCTTATGTTCGCAACTTACTGGGTGCGGGTAAATTAAAATATCTGCAGCTTGAAATGCTTTCATCATCCTATTTTCCGCTGCCAAAACGATGTCATGGGTTCCTGATAGTGATATTTTATCATCGAGGTCTAGGCGCATTTGTATGTGAATATGAGGACCTGATGCTCTAGTTCGCAGATCGTGTACTGCAATCACTTGATTGTCCTCCAGGGCTAATTTTCTTATTAGGTCTTTTTCCGACCTAGTGAGCTCTTTATCCATAAGTTGTGCCCATGCTAATCTAGCTATTTTAAATGCGGTCCATAATAACCAGACTGCCATTAATCCTCCTACAGCCGCATCAGCCCATACCAAAATAGTAAAGCTTGATAATGCTATTCCTACGATTACAAATATATTTGCAAAAAGATCAGCTAAGTAATGCGCCCTATCACCGCGAACTGCTATTGACCCGGTAGATTGTACGGCGCGAGTTTGTAAAATTAACAAACAAAAGGTTATGAGAGTCAAAGCGATCATAATAATGATAGCTACATCACCCTGTATCAACGTGCGTGGATTAGAAACTCTATCGATAATGGCTTCAAAAAGGTGAAATGCCCCTAAAATAATCAGGCAAACTTGAAAAATAGCAGAAAAGCTTTCAGCTTTGCCATGCCCAAACTTAAATTTATCATTTGGAGGTTTAGCTGCGTATCGAACAGCTAAGAAACTAGATACAGAGCCTAAAAGATCTAATGTAGAATGGACTAAGGACGATAATATACCAACTGAATTACTTTCGCTGTAAATATACCACTTTCCTGTTGCTAAAATTAGCCCGACACAAAGTGTGACGGCTGTAATTTGGCGGGTAATTTTTGCAGAGTCAGATAATGGCAATCTGCCCGGCCGGCCCTGGCGCTTAGTATCCTTTGCTATACTTTTCGTTTGCGCTTTATTTGGTTTCATGGCTCTACAATTTATATATGCATAATAAGTGTCTAATTATAATTAAAATAATTGGGTGTTATCAGGCAAAAGCTGCTCCCCAATAATTATAACTTAAAACTTTTGGCCCAGGGATATACATTTCTTCAAGAAATTCAAACTTTAAACCTGCTTGTTTAAATAAAAAAGGGATGTCACGCCCAGTGTGGCAACCACCTGCTATTTTACCCCAAAGTGGATCGATAAAATTTTGTTGTTTTTGAATTCGGATGTCAGGAGCTTTACCATGCTCGGAAAAAAATATTTTTCCTCCAGGCCGAAGAACCCGCTTCATTTCAAGAAGGGCTTTTACTGCATCTGGTATCGTGCATAATGAATATGTAACGACGACATTATCAACGGAGTTATTTTTTAAAGGAACTTCTTCTCCTGATAGACCGATCCGTTCGATGGAAAGATCGGAATAGTTTCTTTTTTTGATAGATTTCTTCCACATTTTCTCGTCAGGTTCTAAACCAAGAACTTTGATAACTTTCTTGCTGTCATAGTGAGGTATATTCAACCCAGACCCTATTCCAATTTCCAGGACTACACCTGATGCAAGGGGAATAATTTTCTCTCTCTGTTTGGTTATCGCATTTGTTCCACAGGCCTTATCTAAGCACCACGGCAATATTATTTTCTTGTATAAACCCATGATGGGAATTCTAGTCAAAATAAGTAAATATTAAATTAAATGGCAATTTACGCCATTAAAATTTTTTACTATTCTCCCACTGGTTGTGTTTTCTTAAGCTCTGTCAGGAGTATTAATAGCCCTTCCTCAAGTGCGTTCAACTTTTCTTCTCGTATATAATTTATTGCCTTAGAGTCTTCACTAGTGTTGGCCGTAAGTTTCATCCAGTTTTTGCCTTTATGAAGCGGCCACTCAGGTAGATTACCTCCATTGGGGTTGCCATTTTTTGCAAAATTTACCCAGTAATTCTGCATGAGCTCTGCTAGTTTTATATCTTCTTTACTGTAGCCAATTGCTTTCTCGTAGCTCCCAAATACAAATGGAATTTCAGCGGCATGAAAGGCTCCTATGGTTTGCTTACTGCTGGGCGGGACCCTAGAGAAATGGTATAAATAGCTTTCACCTCCATGATTTTCATTTTGCCTAGTTACGTAACGTATATTTACACCAAATATCTCATCTCCCATCCATTGAGTGCCCCCAAGTGTAAAGTCCTCATCGAGCTTATAAAGATCAATTAGTTTTTCGTAATTTACTGGGAAAAATTCTTTTAATTTCGTCGATAGTTCCTTTTTAGATCCCGGAGCTAGGTCTGGTAACCATATGGTGGGTTGTTCGTCGTCCGGAAAAAACAGTGTACCTTCATCTGAGTTGTAGCCGAAAAGCATAGGCACTTTGTTGTATTTATTTTTCGAGAAAGCTAAACCAACATTTTCTGGGAATACGTATCCGTCGCGAATATGGTGAAACCCCTCGCTCATTTTTACTGTTACCACACTTTGAATCTTCTCTGCAGAAATAGCTCTTAGATCTTTTGATGTTGGGTTTTTGAGGCCAAGGGCTTCTATTACAGCAAGGCCAGTTTGATAACCACTAGGTCAACCAACACCCTCACCATCCATCTGTCCCATATGGTATGAAGATGCCCCGCTTTGACCAATTGCTTTGTGGAAAAGTCCTTTTGCTAGAGGTGTGGCCATGAGTTCTGTGACAGACCAAGCACCCGCGCTCTCCCCAAAAATAGTAACATTATTAGGATCTCCGCCGAAGGAATTAATATTTTTTTGTACCCATTCGAGAGCTGCTATCTGATCAAGTGTACCGTAGTTTCCAGACACCCCGTTTGGGTCGGATTTGGACAAGGATGGATGGGCCATATAACCCATAACACCAAGCCTATAATTTATGGTTACAAGAACAACACCTTTGTTTACTAAAGTGTTGCTCTGGTAGTAGCTGAGATCACTTGAGCCGAATTGATGACCCCCGCCGTGAATCCAGACCATTACGGGCTTTAATTTTTTATCCTTTTTGCTTCCAAGGGTGTTGTCAGTGCGAATGTTTAAGTACAGACAGTCCTCACTCATGGGTGCAGGTTTTTGAGATGCGACACCTTTCTTTATTAGGTAAGTTAGGAATTTATTTAACCCATGTCCCTCGATTAATCGATTGAAATAACCATCCTCCGTATCATCTGGCTGCATGCAGCGATTACCATAATTATTGGCCGTTTTTACTTCAGTCCAACTGTCTATTTCCTCAGGGGGGCTCCACCTTAATTCGCCCAGAGGAGGTTTTGCATAAGGTATACCTTTAAAATTAAAAATATTTTCATCTTTTGTTGTAATGCCTTGTATGGGCCCCATAGCCGTCATAACCAGGGTGCCAGGATTTTCGGATGAGACAGTTTGGCAACAAGATAAAATGATGGCAAAAGTTGTTAAAAAAATCAATTTTGTCAGGCGCATACATTCTCCATAAAGTACTTGAGTCTACTTAGTAAAGCCCCATATAGCTTAACCATAATTAACTCATAGTTACTATACGGCCCATTAATGCAAAACAGCTTGAATATTATAATTATTGGTGCGGGATTAGTTGGTCTCTCATCTGCTGACTTATTAGCTCTGGCTGGTCATAGAGTTACGGTAATAGATTCACAACATGGCCCTGTTTATGGTGCAAGTTACTCCAATTCTGGCATGCTACACCCCAGCCAATCTTGGCCATGGTTAGTTGATAAAAAAAAGGGAGATGCATGCGCAGCTTTCAAAGCTGTTCATCAATTGGCCTTGAGATCAAGTGTTGTTCAGAAAGGTGTCTTGGCTCGACTGAGTTTTGGCAATCAAAAAATAAAATCAGGTTGTTACAAAATATATGGCGACCTTGATTCGGCTCGTGAAGCTATGAATGATTATAAAAGTAATGGTATTAATTCCATTCAAGTAACTCATGAAACTGATACTTTAGGCCACCCCGCCCTTTACTTTGAAGGAGATAAATGGGGGAATGCTAGAGAATATGCATTAAATCTTGAGGCTGATTTGCAGCGGCGCGGAATAAATTTTATATATAATGTTAGATCATTGAGACTTAGAGAAAAAAACATGAGAGTTTCTTTGCAATTGAATGAGTGCATTATAGATGCTGATCATATTATTATCGCAGCAGGTGCATCAAGCTCAGATCTAATGAGGCAAGTTGATTTGGAGCTACCGATAAAACCTGTTAGCGGATATGCTATAAATTACGAAAGGCCCAAAACGAGTCTTCCTAATGCCCCAATAATGGATAGTGCATCGCACTCGGCAATAACTGTTTTTGATGACCAATTACGTATTTCTGGAACATGTGATGAAATTTCTGAAGTTGCGTTGCTCGAAAGGTGGTCAGAGCTGGCTCCTAATATTATAAATTCTTTGAAACCAGCCATAGAGATATGGTCGGGCTTGCGGCCAATGTCTTTATCGGGGAAGCCCTACATCTGTGAGACTTCATTATCAGGATTATGGGTGAATACCGGCCATGGCCACATGGGTTGGACTTTGTGTACCGGTTCAGCGGAACTGATTAATGAGATGATCACAAAAGGAAAATATGACTCACGATTTCAAATTTCCAAATGAATCCTTTGTGATCGTTAACTACCTAATTTAGTCCTAGAGCTAGATCTATGATATCAGATATTTTATTTTGCTCCATAACACCTCTTATGTTTTCTGATCCAGGTCCATGACCAAATAAGGCAACATCCTCCCCTCCATGAGTTTCATAACCCATAGGTACGGCCGTTTGCTGTTGGTAATTTCTATCATGAACAATTTCATCAGTCAGTGACTCATCATTAGTAGCTCTCAAATTCGGTCCATTGTGATAACCAAGAGTAGTATAGGGCTTACCATCAAGAGCTTTTTCATAATTGTTAGATGGTAGGCCTGTGGTTTGGTCAATTGACTTCACTAGACCTAATATAGGATTGCCTCGAACTGGGTAACCAGCCATTGTGAATACATGGCTATGGTCCGCCGTTACCATTATGAGTGTTTCTTCACTTGCCATATCAATTGCAACTTTTACAGCTTCATTGAGAGCTTGTGCATCGGTTAGGGCTCTAAAGGCGTTTGTTCCGTGATGGGCATGGTCAATACGACCAGCCTCAACCATTAGAACATACCCCTCTTGGTTAGATTTTAGGTTTCTTATCGCTGTTTCTGTCATTTCAGCCAGAGATGGCTGCTTAGCTGGGTCCCGGTCAGCCTCAAAGCTCATATGTGATTTGCTAAATAAAGCTCTTAGTTTTCCATCTTTAAAATTTTTCATGTCATCTTTGCTCTCAGCATAGGTGTAATTGGCCTTTAGGGTACTTAATTGATTTTCTGAAAATTTAGAGGTCCCTCCGCCCATTATAATTTCTGCCTCACTTTCAACCATCTGCTGAGCTATACTTTTACAACCCGCTTCCTTTGCTTCTTTAGGTATTTCATTGTCTGATTCCCAATTTCTATTATCGGCATGTGCAAACATCGCTGCAGGAGTTGCATGTGTAATTCTTGTTGTCGTTACAATACCCACTGACTTACCAGCTAAATGACTGCGATCAGTGAGAGTTTTAATGGCTGGTATACTGCCGCACCCCTCATATTTCTGATCAGGTCTCACATTTATAGTGCCTATATTTGTTTTATATCCTGACATTATTGCTGTTGCTGTTCCCGCACTGTCTGGGACTTGAGCATTGGTATTGTAAGTTTTTATCAAAGCTACGTTCTCAAAATTATCAAATGCGAGGCTGTTCTCTTCCCCTTCCATGCCTTTAGACTGTCCGTCAAATATCCTGGCAGCAGTTATTGTTGATACCCCCATGCCGTCACCGATGAATAAAATTACATTTTTTGCCTGCCCGGTTTCTTGTTTATGGGTATCTGCAGTATTATTTCTTGAAGTGCCGTGACTGCTACTTTGAATTTCTATGCATGCTGACAGCAGTGTTATTGCGAATACCATAAGGCAGGCTAATAGCCTACTACGCTCTGTTTTGTTGCGAATTATATTTAGATTGTGCATAGTTATTCTCATTTCCCGTCTGCAATTGAGTTTGTTTTACTCACTCTTATCCTATCAGTCTTTATATCACGACTTTAACAATAACAAATGAACAAAAAAAATTTCTGAATCGATTTATTTTCAGGTTCCTAAATTTTTTTATGGTTTTTTTTGTTGAAAAGTGATAGGGAGGTAGCCGAAATCAATTTATTTTATCACTTTGAGATATTAAAAACCCAGTAATTATTGAGTTTTTGTTA
>MDSX01024079.1_pt1 | contig 12523 bp, 6 predicted proteins | sample 811141 | NCBI WGS metagenome assembly MDSX01 (sample SAMN05326642, study PRJNA326480) | marine metagenome | isolation source: seawater | place: Atlantic Ocean: South East | collected 2010
CTTTAGCACATTTAACGTACTCTTCCCTAATAAGTTCTTTTATGTTCTTGCTCATTTCTTTCCCAATTTCCAAAGAAACTGAGTAGATATGATTGGTTGGAATTGGTCGTTTAATCCAATACCCAATCCAAATGCCTGCTTCTTTTTTGTTCTAAGTAATATAGAACCACCAACATAATTAAATTGTTTAGTTGTTCCATTCAAACCAAATCCTACATAGAATTCGTTTTTATTAATATACTTTGTTTCCGTTACAGTAGTTGTTGGGTAGATTAAATCGTAAATTATTTTTCTTGATAAAATTTTGTTCTGAGAGATAGTATCTTTAATTGTTAAATTCAATGAATCTAATTGTTGAAAATCCTCATAAACATATTTTGCGAAGTAATCCTCTAAAATAGATAAAGTATCAATGTTCTGAGTTAATCTAATCGTATCAATCTCAGTTTTGATTCTAGTAACTATTTTAGGAACATATTTTGTAACTTCTTTAGTAATGGTATCGTATTTCGTTTCTACCTTTGTGATAATAGTAGGCTCGGATGGAGTATCATCTACCCCACCAGTACCACTACATTGTCTTAGAAAAATTATTACTATAATTAATACTAAGATTATTAGATTCTTAAAATTTCCGAAATACTTTTCCATCTACTACCTTATTTTTTAGTAGCTGGTTTTCTTTTTTTGTTTACGGGCTTTCTACCTTTTCGTTTTCCACCCTTTACAGCATCAACTACATCCTTAGATTGTTTTGCTAAGTTTTTACCAGCAGCTTTAACGTCTTTAAGTTCTTCTTTAACTCTTTTTACTCTACGTTTCACTTTTGATTTTACTTCTGCTACATCTTCTTTGATGTCTTCAACTGTATCTTCTACTACATCAGGAATAAAATCTCCATCTCTATCTTTGATTTTTCCAGTGTATAGTAATACTAAATAGGTTGCTGCTATAACTGCTACAACTCCTACGATAATTAATAATGCGTTCATAATTTGCCTTTTAAAATTAAACTTCTATAATAAATATGGTAATATAATTAATAAACCTATCTACCACTTTCGACAAGACCAATATCTTGCCTTCCATCGTGGGCCAGGTGAATCACAATTCATTCTTGCTCTAAATGATTTACGAGCTCCAGGATTTCCCTTTTTTATGGTCATACCCTTTTGTCCAAAGTTTACTTTAACAACATTACCTTTATCGTTTTTTACATACACTTTAAACTTCTTAACATCACCTTGTGAAATTTTACCAAGTTCAACTTTTCTACCTTGATACTCCGCTTCATTTATATCAGCTTTGTATGATTCCATAAATTCTATGAATTCTCTTATATCTTGTTTGTTCTCTACATCATACTCAGTAATTGATTCGTGCATATCTTCGATACTAGCTCCCATATCACCAATGGCCATAGTTACGTTTCCGTTTCTCTGATATAGGTAGAACTTAACACCTTTTGGATTCTTTACATTTTGTAGAGTGATTCTTTCTACTTTTTGTTTACCAACTACAGTCTTACCTTTAGTTACTTTAAACTTACCTTCTCTACCACTACTCATCGATGAGCCATACTTAATTGTAATCTCATCACCTTTTTTGAGTTTATCGTAAACCTTTAATCTTTTTTTCACATCCATAGATTTGGCTTCGTTTACTGATTCACTAATAGAGTTTAACCAAGAAATTAAATCTTTAGATGTTTTTATAGTCTTATCTTTAATAGCTTTAGAAAGAGCTTCTTTATTCTTTGAAGATAAGGATTTTTCTAATTTTCTTACTTCTGCATGTTTTAATGATGCTTCATTAACTGATTCATCTGCCGATTCTTTTGTAGTTCTCCAACTTCCACCTTTATCTTTATACCATTTTGATGCGAATGCATTTGCGTATGCTGATGGATATACAGAGTATTTTGCTTTAGCGGCTGCTATTGCTCTACTCCAAAGTTCTGGATTAGTTGGTTTGTTTTCTTCAGTAAGTTTGATTATTTTTTCTTCTAACTTCTTACCTTCAACTGATTTTATGATTGTATCAACGTGTCCTTGTATATAAGAGTGTTCTTTTTCCAATCCCATCATTGAAGCCATTTTCATAATGTTTTTTGCTATATTTTTAGCTACCATTACATAATCTTTATCAGGATTATAACCTTCACCACCTACGTGTTCTTCTATAAAGAAAAGTGCATCTTGTAATCTTACACTTCGTTCAGCCATATCCATATCAACACCCTTAGATTCTATATCACCATATAGTGATGATGCACCAGGACAAACGTGGAAATATTTAGTTTGATATTCACCTATCTTAATTTCTTCCTTATCATTTTCGTCTTCGTTTGACATATTTTCTCTTTTTCCACTCATATCTTCATAATCGTAAGAATGAGTTACTTCTCTAATATATTGATTTACAAAGCTTCTAAAATTTTCATTCATACCTTCTTTAAGTGAAGATACTTTAGCACCCACAGGTCCACCAATAAACATTGATACCCAATATGAGATAGCATCAATAATATCATGACCATCCCATTTTGCTGATTTAGCAATTGGTTCACCATGATTCATTTCAATTGAATCTTCCAAATCTTTTCTACCAGCATATTTAGATTGATTTGCTTTAGGGAACATATTTAATACTTTCTTAGCTTCACTATGAAAGTTTGCATCTCTTAATGCACCTATTAGAATATGTTTTACCCCATGATGCACTTCTGGGTCTGAACCCCTCATTCCTTTAAAGTACGCATCTAAATCTTTTTTAACTTTTTTGTTTAATCTTGGATTCATTGTTATGCTCCTGTTTTACTATTAGTTGGTTTTTTACCTTTAGTTCGGTTTCCACCTTTTTTAGAATCACCCGCTTTCTTTTGGTCTGCTCGTTTCTTTCTTACAAATGTAGCTCTACCCTTCGGTCCTAACTTATTGGCCTTTTCTTGTGATAAACAAGCAGCGTATGCACCACCTTCTTTACCATCACCACACTTACCTAACTTCTGGCCATCACTTCCGTATCTATCCCATCCACCACCTGAGGTAGTGCCTTTTTTTCCTTTTCCAAACCACTTTCTTAAATCCTCATTCATTAGATTTTCTGTACAAAGGTGTTCGTATAAATCAGACACACAAAACTCAACACATAGTGATGAGTCTGTTCCATTAGAAGAATAAGATTCAAATCTTTCTTCTAAATATTCTTTAATCTGTTGTTTGTTCATTTTTAAGTTTTCCTATAAAATCAGTTCTAAACTTTTTAAAGTCTTTATCAATTTTTTCTTCCAACTCACCCTCACTCATTCCTTCGGCCCATTCTTCAATAGAACCATCTTCATTTACGAATGATGCTTTCAACGTTGTTTTTAAAACTTCCTTTTCTAACTCAGCTTGTTTTAACCAAGCTTCAGCATTAGATAACATCTTTTTTCTCTCATACTCTTCGTACTCACCTTTTTGTTTTAAATCATACTCCATTAAGGTAACACAATCTAAACACATACCATGTATAGCTTTCATCTTCATGTCTGCTTGACCTGGTTCAATACAAGTACAAGTTTCTTTGTTACAATTAGGAAATGCTTTTAACTCTTGTCTGAGTTTAGCCATTTTACCAACTTTAACTTTGTAACCTTTTCGTTGTTCCCACTTTTGATTTTTATCATCAATCCAAGTTTCACCAACTTCTCTTTTTACAAATACTTTATCAGTAAATGAAATGGTTTTTTTAGTTTGGGTTTTGTGTTCCCCACCTAACATCTCTTTTACTGCTTTAATATTTTTTAACTTCGCCATAACTTTATTTTTATATAAATATGAGAATTTTATTTAAAAGTACATTAATCCTAATATCTGATTCAATGATGCGAATGTACCAGTTAATTTATACGTCCCACCTTTGTATGTAAACACAATTCCTTCATTTGGTACAATCTTATCTTTACCACCTACTGCGGCCAATCTTTCTAATTCCATTCTCAATTTTGCAATCTTCTTTGGGTCTCCACTTTTCTGAACTGCCTTCACAGTTTTATCTAATTCAGATTTCATAGTTCTAAGTGCTTTATCAGGATTTACTGTAAGTGCTGAACTCATAAATGAAAGTACATCCGCCCCAACACCTAAAAATATATCTTCAAACTTTCTAAGGTTTTGTTTGGATGTCTTTGCTTTATCTTGCTTATCTGTTTTAGTTGCCCATGCTAATACTTTAGAATCTGAAATATTCTTTTTGTTTAATCTAAATGAGTTATCAAAGAATGCCCATCTTTTAACTAATCCCATTTTGGTTTTGTTATCTAATGAAGATGGTGAATTCTTATCAACATATTGTTCCCACCATGCCTGATGGTAATCAGCAACACCATTTGAATCTTTTAATTTAAATTCTTTTTGGATTTTGTTTAATGCTGAATAATATTTACTTTGTTTTTTTGAGAGTTCTTCTGATTGTGGTAATTTAACTACAGGTGGTCCTTGTATTGTGTAATTATCTTGTACATCTTGATTGATTTGTTTAATCATACCAGCTAATATTCTAGCTGCTGATGTATCAGCTCCAATTGCTTTCCCATCCATATTATATTGCATTGTTCCATGAAAGACTAATAGTGGTTGTCCATAAGGAATTACATTTACTGATGTTGGAAATATAACTTCTATATTCATAAAGGATGAACCTTGATTAAATACTTTATCCCTTTGTGCTTTTGATAATGATTTGATTGCTTTAGATAAATCTTCCATAGCAAAATTGTATGCATCGGTTAATCCACCTCTACCTTGAAACTTAGAAGCTACTCCACTAATATCCAATGCGTTTTCACCACTATTCTTTAGGTGTCCACCATTACGAGCGGCGATTAAACCTTTATCATCTCTATAACTAATAGCAAGTGCTTGTCCATCTGTTTTTTCTCTAGCAAATTCTAACTTACCATTTAATGCGTTTGAGATGATTGTTTTTAAATCACCAAAAGTTAGATTCATATCGGTATCGAATGGATGAGCCATATGACCATATGCACCACCTTCGGTAATCAATCCTTCTTTTAATCTTTCTTCTGGTGATGGTGTTTTTGTTGGTGCCTCTTTAGTATCATCAATAGATTCTTCTGCATCTAAGAAATCAATTAACTTATATCCAACTGTAGTAGCTACATTTGTAATGTGTTTTGACCACGCTTTGTATGCTGGGTTACCTTTTAAATCAATATATCTTTGTGATTGTGAATCTAAACCATCGATACCTGCTGGAAAAAATGATACTGGATATTTATCTTCTAAACTTCTTTCATTATCAGCATATATGGAATCACTATCATCATCTAATATATAATCAACTACTTGCCATCCCAATCTTTTAGCAGTTTCTTCTCCAACCGCTTTATATGATTTAGAATTACCATAAGAAAAACCTGGCCCATCATCTACACCAACTATAGTTGAGGTAGATTCGGATAATATTTTACTAAAATCAAATGTAGATAGGAAACTTTCCATTTGATTAGTTATTTTACCTAATTTAGTAGTTATAAACTTATATATCTTTGGATTGAATTTACCATCGTATGCTTTTTTGAAACCTTTCTTTTTAGAATCATCATTACCTAACGATAATAATTTTCTAACCTCAGTCCCACTAATACCGCCACTTTGAGCTGGTGCTACATAAACATATCCTGTATCTTCATATCCTTTTTCAATTCTATCAGGATGATATGGTTCGAAATACTTACCTTTTAATCTATATCTATCTTTTTCACCAACAACAGTTACAAATGCTGTAGTATCTTTATTAAATTTACCTATAATTTCTTTAGGAGCGTATGGGTTTTTGATTTGAACGATTTTAGATGATGATATTCCAAACATCTTCATCATAATCATTTTCTTTTCGTTAAACTTAAATGGTGATTTAAGATTATCTGTTTTATTGGATGTACCAATGTAAACATTATCTCTACCAAACTGTTTTACCAAATGTTCGTAAGTGGCATTATGTCCTTTATGAAAGGGTTGGAATCTACCAGCGTAAACTACTACCTTTTTTTCTATTCCTTCAGTTAAGATTCCCTTAACCCACTCTTTAATTAGTTTTCCCATAGTAATAAATATAGTTTAATTAATTATTAGAACCTTTTTCTAATTTATTAATTCTTTCGGTTAATTTTGTAATCGTATCTGATTGTTCTTTTATAGCTTCAATTAGTAGTGGAACTATCTTTTCGTACTTAACGGCTTTGTATCCATTTTCTCTTTCAGTAACCACCTCTGGTAGTACTTTTTCTATCTCTTGTGCGATAACCCCTACATCATGTCCTTCATTTCCATGTATAGTTTTCTTTTCTTCTTCTGTAAGTTCTTTCCAATCAAATTCAACACCTCTGATTTGTAACACTTTAGATAAAGAACTATCAATGGTTTTAACATTTTCTTTTAATCTCTCATCTGAAGTAGAGTATGCAACAATATCGTTACCAGCATCAATTCTACCATCGGTTGTAGATGCGTTCACATTTACACCAAGAGCATCATCAATTCTAAGTCCGTTAGCATTTAATTTCATTCCCGTAGTAGCACCGACTGAAAACCTCAAATCAGCGGTTCCACCCAACCACATACCTGTATCAACATCTCCAGCAAATGCATATGTTGGTGAAGAATAAGTTCCATCTCCAAACCTAAGTCTACCACCTGTAGGGCCAGATGAAGTTACTAAATTAGTACCATCAAAAGTTAGGTTCGATTCCACATCAATGTTATCAGTTCCACCATAAGTTATTAACCCATTAGCAGTACTACCATCCATTGAAATATCACTAGTTCCACCACCACCACCGCCAGATGGTATTGCTTGTGTATCTAATTCACCTGATGCATTAGCGATAACCATTCTGTTTCCAGTTCCTGTCAAACTAGATATAGTTGCTTTACCAGCTTCATCTAAATTAAATAATGTATTAGCAGTTCCTGTCGACTGATGTCCTATACTGAATGTATTTGTACCATTACTATTACTATCAAAATTCATTCTAATATTACCATAAGAGTTTAAAGTAATATGGTCACCATATGTACCATTAGAGGTTGATGTTATAGAATGGTTAAAGTTATTTCCATAAGAATCAGAATCCCACGTAAAGTAAATTCCACCAAATCTATAAAGGTTAGAATATGCGTTATGTACAGATTTACCATAAATATCTCCAGATACAGTTGTATTTCCTGAAACTGTAAGTACTCCATTAATATCTGCTCCTGTATTGGTGATACTCATTCTTCGAGTTGAACCATATACAAATTGTAAGTTACCTGCGGAATTTGTTGTTAAATTATCTGGTGATTCGTAAATTTTTGTATTACCACCAGTCCAACTTAGTCCTTCGTTTGGTCCTGGGTCATTAAATGACATTTGGCCTACATTACTTATTGTATTGTTATTTAAATTTAATGTACCACTCATAGTACCACCAGAAGCTGGTATTCCAACATTAGCACCATCAGCTACATTTAATAATGTTCTTGCGGCGGCCGCAGTGTAAGAACGACCATAAGTATCAGTACCATTTGTACCAGTAAATCTACCCATACCAGAAGTTTGTCCTGTAGTAGCAAAAGTTCCAGTACCGTTGTAGTAATTAGAGAATATGTAACCACTACTATTTCGTTGAACTACCGTACTATTACCAGCCGCAGATGATACTGTGTAAGGGAAACTATAGTTATTTGCTGAATCAGCAATTCCATCTAATTTAGTTTTTAATGTGGTTGTAAAGTTTTTCTGAGTCAAACCACCATCACCAACTGAATATGTTGTATTGTTATCTGTCCAAGGAACATTTACATACATTTTTTCAGAACTTAATTCGACTGGATAGTTTTTACCTGATTCTGTATATCCAATTTGAACTCCACCCCTTGTACCTGATGCTGCTAATGGTAAAGAGTATGAACTTACACCACCACCACCACCACTACCTGCGGATGCAGATGTAAATGTTAGTTTACCTGTATGTGTGTTTACTCTTACAAATTTATTTGATTGAGAAACATTACCTACAAGTGTTTTTTCAGGATATTGATTATCTTCTTTTAAATCTAAATATATTGATTCCCACTTCTCGGTTGGAGCACCTAATGCGAAACTAGAGGTTGTTGCAGATGAAGTAAATTCAGGAACAAAGTTTCCATAATGACCAGTAGTTGCAGGATTATCATGCCAGGTCATATAAGTATCTTTAAAGTGAACTGTTTGGGTATCAATTGAAGTAGCTCTAACAGGTTCTACCATTCTCATTTCAGTAAGTGCGAATCCTAAAGTAAATGAACCGTCGGCCAGATTCAAACCACCGAATCGTTTACCTTCATTCAGTCTTTGGCTCATCAAAGCTGAACCACTATATCTCATATTTATTTTTACTTTAAGACCAGATGAATTTGGATTACCCAAATAATTTCCTTCATCAAATGAACCTGTAGATTTATTGAATTCTATAGTTTGTTTATAGAATGTCGCAATATCTGTCATTGGTACATCGAACACTGCCCAATTTTTATGAGTTGCTTTTGTATCTTTATAAGTTTTTTCCCAAACTACTAAAGAACCAGATGTATCTAAAACTTGTACTTGGTATTCAGGATTATATCCATTAAATGAACCTGTAGATGGGTGAGCTGTTCCTCTAACTGCAAATTGTAAGTGTACATTCCTTCTATCTTCTTTTAAAACATCAAATAAGTTAATAGTATCCGTTGTTATTGATTGGAAACTATTTGATGATGATTGGAATAATAATGCAGAAGAAGTAGCTTCGTTAAATACTAACTGATTTCCAATTAGGTTTGCAGATAAAGATGCGGATGCCTCAGCAGCCGTTCTTGCGGAAGTATTTGAAACAAATACATAATCATTATTTACACCACTAATATCTTTCCAACTCTTAAATTCTTCAGGATACCCAACACCATCAGCAGTTATTGGTGTTAAAAATTGTGGAGTACTTTGTAAGTTAGAAGATAAACTAAATCTAACGTGGTTACCTTGAATCCTAGAACCTGTTTGGCTCAATATAGTAGATGAACCACTCATTATAAATCCACTTTCAACTGTAGACCCGGTTAACCTCGTATCATTAGAATCTTGTGAATAAGCTTCGACAAATGGTAAATTATATTTTACAGTAATACTATTTGGGTTTCTTACACCTGTATTAACTACCTTACCAGCTAAGAATGTATCTTGTCCATAAACCTGTTCTGCTTGTATATTACCTTTTACATCTAATGATGTTGGTTTTAAATTAAATAATGAAGAACTAATTTCAAATGTAGTTTTATTACCTTTTATAATTCCATTGTTGTTATCATCTTTAAATTCAAACTCATTTGCGAATATAGACATATCGGAACCAGATATTTTACCACCTGTAAAGTTAATCTTAGAACCCGTTACTTGTCCATCTGGTTTTTGAACATAGTTTGATGATGATATCTCACCACTACTACTAATAGATAGTACAGTAGAATTTCTTAGTGAACCAGAGGTAGTTCCCATTCTAATAATACCTTCACCGAATTTACTTTCTTCTGCGAATGATAGTTTTATAAAGAACTCTTCTTGTGAACCTTCTATATATGGTAACTCACCATCAACATCCGTAGTCATTAAAGCTTGTAACGCATTACTCACATTTGTTTGTACTACATTATCGGAAATTCTTTCTGTTATAGTTACAGTATCCTCAACACCTTCTTCCAATAAAAGGTCATTTACACTTTTTGAGAGTCCTTCAATAACTTTACTTCTTAATGCCTCACTATTAATAGTACCTCTAACCGCTACATTTTCTGGATAGATTGCGTTTTTCAATATCATCTTAGTACCACGTGTCGAAGAACCAGTTACATATGTATGTGATACTTCAAATGGAATTCCAAATCTATTGTCAGTTGTATCATTATACGTTCCGTTTCCATTAATCCTATACTTGTCCCAAGTAAGTAAAGTATTGTTTCCTTCTCCTGGAAGAGTTTCATCAAAGTGGTTATAACCACTAGTAGGTGAGTTTGGTAAAAGTTTATTTAAGTTTGTTAATGCAAGATTTACTAATGGGTTTAAAATATACCCTTTATCTAACACTAACATATGTTTACCACCGCCAGGATTACGCATAGTGTAAGTTATGTTACTATTTGGAGTTTCTTCAGAAGTTAAGAAATTTGGAAACTTAAATTCAGATGTATTATAGACCGGTAGGAAACCATCTTGTCCGGTTTGGAATCCAGTGGATTCTCTGTTAAAACTATCTAAATCATAGTATGGCATAAAATGCATTGATGCCGAACCAACCAGCTGGAAACCACCTGCCTCATTAAAACTCTCTTCTAAAGAGGTACCTGTATAATCTCCTGCCATACTTGTACAAGCATTTTGTAATGCCGCATAAACTTCAGCGGATATCCCATTATTGGCCAATTTGGAACTATATAAAAATGGTGTGTCTTTTAGTAATGCCGATAGAGTTATTCCATCAGATGATGCACGAGCCCAATGGGCAGCGGAACTATTACCGGAATAAATTGCCGATGCCGATGTTTGGTTAATAATTTGTTGAATATATTTACCATCTATTGTAAGCTTTGTTATTAAATCTTGAGTTGCAACTGGTAAATCTCTTTGTACTGTTTGTGATTCATAAAAGTTAGCTTTTGATTCATTTGATGTAAATCCAATAAACTGAGAGGTATGATAAGAATTAGCTAATGAAGATGTTGTGGCTATTTGCGGTAGCTTTCCCCCACCACCATCTATCAAAAGAGCCTGAGCGTAAAACCCGTCGTTTGGTAATTCATCCCCAACAGGTTTTGAAAAACCTGTTTGGAGTAATTGTAAACTTAAAGCACCTTCATGGTAGCGTTGATAGTTTCCAACAATTGAAGCTGTTTGAGCAAATACAGTAAATTTGTTAAATGTATTGTTGATAGATTCTGATAAGAATGTTACTCTAGCGTTGATGAAATCATCTGTGTCACCTGATTGTAATGTAGTAGTATCAAAATATTTAAGATACCAATTTTCATTTTGTCCTAATGTATTTTCAGTACGTGGAATGTAAGAAAAGCCTCTATCGTCTAAAAGTGAGGTACTTCCACCACCACTACCACCTCTTGGCCAACCATCAATACTTTGTCCAGATTGTGCGGCGGCCGAACCTGTAAACATTCCTAATCCATCTAGTTGTGATTGGTCATAAACTAAATTACTTGAACTTCTAGCAGATGAAGATATTGCTAAATAATAACCATATCCTTCATTAGTATAACCATTAGAACCAACATTGGTTATATTCGCAATATCCCAAAACTCACCATTAATATAAAGTTGTAACGGTGTACCGTTATTTTCATCAGCGGTAGAATCGTTTAGAGCGGCCGATGGTAAAGTAGAATCCTCTACATATACTCTAAAATCATAAATTGGACTTCTATCTAAAGTATTATCAGTAACAACTACATTACTACCCGTTATTGTAAAACTACCAATTTTACCTATTTCTGATTTAATTTCTGCAGATGAACTTAATATTAGTTTAGTTGTTATTTTATCACTTAAAGTTAAGTTTTTAGTTTCATTTGCTTTTGTAAATGTAGTATAACTACTATTTTCTGAAACTGAACCATCATTAGTTCCATCTGTATATTGTGCATTAAACCCTACACCTTGTACTACATGAACTCTTGTTGTTCCAGGACCACCACCAAATGCTGAATAATAACTAAGTCTGTAATCATGTCCCAATTTCATAAATCCAGATTTAGGGTCAAATGTTTCAACAACTACAAATTTAGTTTCATTGTAGTAACTGTTACCGTATTGGAAAAGGCCTTGTGACAAGGTACTAAAATTAGAAGATGATAAAATAGAACCTGATTTTATAAGTTCTGATAAGTATTCAGGTGGACAATTTGTTTCTAAATCATCTATATAGAAGTTTTGACTTCCGAATTTAATTTTATATTCAAATGGTGGAACATTACCGTAATCACCAAATGATTGTTTTAATTGGAAACTAGCACTTAATAAAGGTAATGCGGTTGGAGTTTGATATAATGAACTATCTTCTAATTGGAATCCACCAATGTTACCACCACTAAATAACACAGATGAACCTGTGATTTGACCTGATTGTTTTAGTTTAAGAACTTCACCTACTGCAATTTCATCTGAACTAACTGGCATTCCTGCGACAGTACCACCAGTCAATAATAAAGTAGATGCCGTAACTTGTCCTGATGCCTTTAGGATTAGATTATCATTTGAAGAATTAATCTGAGTATCAGTTAGTTCAAAACCACCAATAGTTCCCTCATCTGCAGTAACTTTTCTTACGATAACATCCCCATCAGGTTTTATATGAAATTTAGAAGATGATATTTCTATGTTACCATTTGAACCACTAATGAATTGTGTAGTTTTAGTACCTACGAAAAATTTATCTACTGCTATTGTTGCTTTA
>MDSX01056824.1_pt1 | contig 12523 bp, 11 predicted proteins | sample 811141 | NCBI WGS metagenome assembly MDSX01 (sample SAMN05326642, study PRJNA326480) | marine metagenome | isolation source: seawater | place: Atlantic Ocean: South East | collected 2010
AGGTGGGTTTGAACAATATAAAAGGGAAACTCTGCGTCTAAAAAATAATTATAGAACATACGGAGCCATTGTAGACTTCAACAACAACTTATTTGCCTCCATGTCTAGTGAGCTTGGGCTAGAGGGACACCAGAACGTCTATTTAAGTGATCGGGTGAGCCAATCAGCCATAAAAGAAAAAGAGCTTGGCGAAGTCATAATAGATGTAATTGAAGGGGAGGACGCCGGTGACTTTAAAGCTCTGGCCTGTGAGAAAACCCTTGAGCGGATCAAAGAACTTGGTAAGCGCGGGTTCGACTATTCAGACATAGCCATCCTAGTTAGAGGAAATGCCGACGGAAAACTCATTGTCAACTACCTCACAAATAACGGCTGTCCGGTTTTTACTTCCGACGGATTAATTCTTGGCAATAGCCATGAAGGGAGACTGCTTCACGCCGCTTTTCAAATGTACCTTAATCCTGACGATAAACAATCGCGATTCGCCCTAGCCCATGCTTTAGTTCGCCAGAAAAAGGTGCCAAAAGAAGGTGGGTTTATTTTGGAAAAGAACACCACTGAATTTGGCGCTTCTGCTTTGATAGAGCACTTTCCAAAAGCCTCCAAATTGCTGCGTCCTTCGGACAGTTTGTTTGATTTTGCCGTACGTACGTTTGATGTTTTTGGTTATTTAGATACCCCAAACGCCGCTGTTGATAGCGCTTTGGATGCTGTCTATGCTTATCAAAGTCGAGAAGGCGCGTTTGCCAATTTTCCCGTCTGGTGGAAAGAAGAAGCAGCAAACAAACCTATTCAGACACACGCTAATACACAGGCAGTGCGCGTAATGACGGTTCACAAAAGCAAAGGCCTTGAGTTTGAACACGTAATAGTGCCCTTTGACATCAACTACAAAAAGGACAGCTCTGAACATTGGTTAGAATTTCCCTATCACGACGAGCTTGAACGCATGCCTGTTTCGTTTACCAAAGAGAATTTAGATTTATTTGAGAAGGACCACGCTCTAGAACTAGAAACTAAGAGCCGATTCGATTGGATGAATATGGTTTATGTCGCCTTGACAAGGCCCGTTTGTGGATTACATATTATGCTCAAAGAAGCCAAAAAGCCTACAAATTTATCCAAAGCAGTCTTTGATCAGCTTGGGACTGAAGGCGCAGCAGGACAATATGTTGTTGGAAAAGCGGTGCCACATCATGATAAAAAAGAGGATGCTCCACAATTGGACAAAAAATTGCCGAAGACTACTATTGGTGAGGTAACGTTAAAAATGTCACTATCTGCGCCAAATAATTGGCAAAACGGCGGAATAGACGTACGGAAGTGGGGGACAGCAATGCACCGAATACTTCAAGGGCCAAAAGAAAAGAGACGGCAAAGCCTGGAACGCCTTTATCGAAGCGGCATATTTTCTGCTGCCCTTAGCGAACGCGCACATCATATTCTTGACCAAATAGTTGCTCACAAAGCCTTAAATCTCGTGGGTAAGCCAGGTGTTGCTGTATATACGGAACGTAGCCTTATAAATGGTGAACATTTCTTTAGGCCAGATTTGATCATTGAGTCGGAACAGCAATTAATGGTTATTGATTATAAAACAGGCACTCCAAAAGCAAAGGATGAACATCAGTTGAACGAATACATAGATCTTCTTTCTGCTGGTTTTGAAAACGTGGAAGGAGAGCTACTTTATATTTAAATTAAGCCTGAATAAAAAAACAACTTAATGAGAACGAATTACTTGTTTAAAACAGCTACAGCCCTACTAGGTTTTCTGTTTCTAATGACTGCTTCCCGTTGTACGTCTGACAACATTGAAGACCGCACGGGCTCTGGTAATTTTTGTGATACCTCTGCCGTTTCCTTTAGTCAAGATATAAAATCAATCATTGGTCAGAATTGCGAGGGCTGTCATAACGGGGCCTCTGCAAGCGGGGGGTTAAACTTAGCCGGTCATCAAAACATTCAATCTGCTGCCTTGAGCGGGTCAATAATGGACAGGGTTCAACGTCCATTAAGCGATCCGCTATCTATGCCTCCAAACGGTCCGTTAAGCGATTGTGATCAAAAAAAATTAACCGCCTGGATCAGTGAAGGCGCATTAGACAATTAATCTATGAAGTTCAAACTAACCACACTACTATTTATTGTTGCGTTTTCAGCTAGTGCTCAACAATACCTTACAAGGCAAGGGTCGCTTTCTTTTGATGCGGGCTCTCCATTAGAAGATATCTATGCAACGAGTAAAAGCGCTACAGCCGTTTATGATGCAGAGGACAATAAACTTGGTGTTCAAGTGCTTCTGACTTCCTTTGAGTTTAAACGCGCTTTAATGCAGGAACACTTCAACGAGAATTATGTGGAGAGTGAAGTGTACCCAAAGGCTGTATTCAAGGGAAGGTATAAAGACGGAAGGGCAATAGGGGCTTTAAGTATACATGGCGTTACTAAAGATGTTAATGTACCTGCCACATTGGAGATGTCTGAAAAAAGCGTTTTGTTAAATGCACAGTTTTCGGTAAAAATTGAAGAGTTCGGGGTTTCAATCCCTAAAGCTGTTGCCAATAAAATCGACTCCGAGGCCAAAATAACCGTGAACTGTGAAATGGTAGCGAGATGATAAAGAAACTATTACTCCTCTCTCTGTTTTATACAAGCGGGGTTGCTTTTGCGCAGGAAAAAGATTTGTTTGATTTATTTGAAGACAAGGAAACAAGTCAAGTTATCTACGCGACTTTTAAAGGGACACACTTAATTAATGCCGCAACCAACGAAACGCCGGGCAAAGGAGTTCTGCAGTATGTTATTGCTCACCGGTTTGGCAGCTTTGGAGACGAGTATCTCTATAATTTCTTTGGTTTAGACAACGCTCAAATAAGAATGCAAGTTGATTACGGAATTAACGATAGGTTGAACATTGGCGTTGGCAGAAGCTCCTTCCTTAAAGTGGCAGATGGATTTATAAAATATCAACTTCTTCAACAACAGACGGGAGACATGAACATCCCCTTAAGTATCTCCTTACACAGTTCAGTAAACTACAGAAACGCAAAATATACAGACGGAATTGAGCACTTCAGCTCTGATCGATTGTCGTATATGCACCAAGCCATAATTGCCAGAAAATGGAACCGTCAATTAAGCACGCTAATTAGTCCATCTATTGTGCACTTTAACCTTGTGCCCACAGGAAACGACCCCAACACAACGGCGCATTTAACACTTGGGGGGCGGTATAAATTATCAAATCGTATGGCGCTTACCGCGGAATCTACCCTTCGGTCAAACAGCACTTATGGACAACCTAACAGCGATGAGCAGGTTAACCTGAAGGTTCCATTAGCTATAGGTGTAGATATTGAAACAGGCGGACACGTGTTCCAATTTCATTTATCAAATACACAATCCATGAATGCGCCTTACTGGATGGCTCAAAACCCATATGATATTCGGAACGGAAGCCTTTTCTTAGGTTTTAATATTTCACGCGTTTTCACAATTAGGGAATAACATTTGTGCATAAAAAAACCCTGCCCGAAGACAGGGTTTAACCAAACCAATAAACCTAAGCTACTCTTAAGTTACCCTAAAGTTAGGTTCATTTTTTGACAATGAATCAAAAAGATGTTAAAATTAAGTGTCAAACAGACACTTTTAAGCAAAATGAGTACTTCTGCTCATTAAATAAGGCTCATTAAGTGTCTTCTTGCTTCTTTTTGCGGTGATGAAAACACCTTGCCTCCTAAATTATTACCCTGTAATTAACTCCCGAAATAATCATCGACTACTCCACTATACTTTGCAGCCCGGCAAGAGGAGAGTCAAATAGCCCAACGGCCATTTCAACCCACAGGATAGCGAACAGAAGGGCCGTAAAAAAAACAATAAGCCATCTCTGAACGCTTCGCAATTTCTTCCAAAGAATAATCTCGACGGTTGTAAAAATATACACCATTACGCCGGCAATTAAAAAATCCATAAACGACCACGCCACTTCGTCGCTCAAGACATTTGCTAACAACGGAACTAAAAGAACAAATACCGCTATTAACGCCGGCCACCAAAAAACAGTGTTTTTCTTCTGCAAACCAAGTGCTTTTTACCTTAAACAACGCTTATAGTAAGTATCTAATCTAAGTTATCTAGCAAGTAAAACAACGCGCCCATGGATGCTGCACCCATTTCTAAGCTTCTTGGATGTATTGCATTGATGTTGTCTCTTGCACTATGATGAAGGTCAAAATAGCGTTGGCTTTCTGGGCGATAACCAATGAAAAAATCGTCATGACCCCGTAAAGGACCAAGATCAGCTCCACCACCGCCTTGTGCAAAAACGTGCAAACCATATGGACTCAATAGCTCTTTAAATGTTCTTACTTGCTCAAGCAGGGTGTCGTTAGCGCTTATCCCAAATCCTCTTGGAACGTCTCCACCTGCATCACTTTCCATCGCTACCCAATGATATACACCTTCCGATTTAGCCCAACGCGCATATTCTTTGGCTCCGTCCAATCCAAACTCCTCGTTAGCCCACAATACCACGCGAACGGTACGATTATTTTTATAGCCCACCTTTTTCATTAGGTTGGGTACCTGCATGGCATGAACGCAGCCCGCGCCATCATCTTGTGCTCCTTGGCCAAGGTCCCAAGAGTCAATATGACCGCCAACAAGCATGATTTCATCTGGTTTTTTACTGCCTTTGAAGTCTGCTATCATGTTATAATTAGTTGCTGTGCCCTGAACGCCGCAGTCTAAGAAAAGCTCAAGCTCAACTGTACCGCCTTCTAACATTTGATTTAACCTATCCGCTGCCTGCCAAGAAACAGCCGCGGTTGGGATTTTTACCTCGCTGTCCCCATAGCTCATGGCACCAGTATGCGGAAGATCGTCCCGCAACAAAGTCACAGAACGCATTACAGTTGCTACCGCACCCAGCTTTCCGGCCTCCATAGCTCCTGCCCAGCGGTACTTAACCGCGCCGCCATAGGCGTTGAATGTGCTGATTAAACTGTGGTCCATGTACGTATTGTAAAAGACTATTTTTCCTTCTACACCGTCTTTGCCTAATACTTCTAGCTCTTCAAATGAACCAACCTCTACCACCTCAGCTTTTAATCCTTCCTTTGGTGTAGGTACGGAACCTCCCAATGCTGTTGTAGGTAACGAAACAGAATCGCCCCCAGCATAGGCTTTTGACCACTCCGTGCCACGATACCACTTAGGTACCTCAACCGGTTGTAACCATGCGGTATCCGCGCCCGCTTCCAGCATCATCTGTTTGGTATATCTAGCCGCTTGATTTGCGGCTTCCGAGCCACTTGGTCGAGGACCAATTGCTGTGCACATGTAGTGGAGCCATTTATACCCCTGTTGCTCGCCTAAGGCCTCTGTATAAATTGCTTTTATGACGTTGTTGGCGTCTTCTTGTGCGCTGACCTGCACGCTACACCCTAAAAAGAGAGAAAGAGCTAATATCTTCATATAATTTTCTTTTTCTATTGCGCGTCTCTTGCGAAGTGGCTGGTAAAAAAACCAATTTCATAGTGGTCTCGCGGTTACTTGCGCTACTTTATTTTTCAATACTTCTTTGGCGTTCTAAACATTGTAGTCCTTAATAGACACCTACAGCTGCTTGCATCAAAAGCCCACAGATATAGGCTCCATAGGTTCCTAGTGCATAACCCAAAACGGCCAACAAGACCCCTACGGGCGCTAACGCTGGATGGAATGCCGCAGCAACTACAGGTGCGCTTGCTGCGCCTCCAATATTTGCCTTTGACCCGACTGCCAAGAAAAAGTACGGCGCCTTAATGATTTTAGCAACCAAAAGCATTAATCCAACGTGGATGATCATCCACACCAACCCTACTGCAAACAAGCCTGGATTCTCAAATACCTCCATAACATTCATGCTCATTCCAATGGTTGCTACAAGAATATAGATAAATACCGAGCCCACTTTAGAAGCACCTGCTCCTTCAAGGTTTCTTGCTTTTGTGAAACTCAAAGCGATACCTATTGTAGTAGCAATCACTACCAGCCAAAAGAACCCAGAAGTAAGGCTGAATTTTGATAACACCGGATAGTTTTCACCAATAAATGGAGCTATAACATCGCTAAGCCCGTGTGCTAAGCCCGTAGCTCCGAAAGCTATGGCGAGGATATAGATTAAATCGTTGAAGGAAGGGATTTTTGAAATACTTGTTGTGTATGCTTCCATCTTTTCTTGAAGCGTCAATACAGAGGACGCGTCTGCTTTAAACCAAGCGTCTATATTTTTAGTCTTAGCAACACCAATTAGCAAAAAGGCCATCCATAGTTCTGCGACCAAAACATCCACGGTTACCATGGCAGAAAATATATCTTCACTTACCTCAAACACTTCCTTCATCGCTGCTTGATTAGCTCCTCCGCCTATCCATGAGCCTGCGACTGTTGTCATTCCGCGCCAAATATCTTCTGCGTTCGCACCAATAATATCAGGGGCAATAAAACTAAAAAACAAAATGGAAAGGGGTCCGCCTATGATTACACCTACGGTTCCCGTAAAAAACATAATCAACGCTTTAGGGCCAAGTTTTTTCACCTCGCCAAAATCAATGCTAAGCGTTAATAAGATAAGAGCTGCAGGGAGCAAATAACGCGACGCCATAAAATATAGACGGCTTTGCTTTGGGTCAATAACTTCAAACGTAGTAAGTAAAGAAGGCAGAAAATAGCATAATAGAAGCGCTGGTATGTATTTATAAAACTTCTTCCAAAAAGGGTTTTTACTTTTCGAAGTCAAAAAAATACCCCCTAACATCGCTGCTAGAATTCCAAAAAGAGTTGCGTCATTTGTAATCCAAGGATCTATTTCGTGTGTCATCACTTGAGTGTTGTGTTTTCTAGTCGATTAATTTCCCTTGCTAAGATATCGGAACGAAAGGTATGTGCACCATCATATGTGCTCACTTCGGGATGAAGACCAAAATCATTGTTATATAAGGCTATACGCTCCTGTCTTTTGGCTTGACTTATAAAAGGGTCTGTGGAACCAAACCATGCGCTCATATGCGTTTTAGCAATCGCCCTCTTGCTTTTTTCGTCTAAGTCTGGTGGCCAGCTTCCTGCCCAAGCTAGTAGAGAGTGAAAGTGCACTTTTGATTCTCCCAGGAAGCGCATACCAGTGGCTACGCCTTGGCTAAACCCCACCATATGAAATCGAGCCTTAGGAGCCTCTATTGCTCCCCAACTAACCACTTCATTCAAAAAAAGGTGTTGATTGTCAATGTCTATTAATCGGTCCTCCTTAGTCATCCAAGATGCGCCTACTCGTCCTTCTGTGCCTTGGAGGTAAAATTTATGAGGACCTTGTGGGAAGAGAAACGCTCGTGTGTCTTGACTTAAAGGAACAAAGTGTCTTTTGAAATACTCTACCAACTGGCCATATCCGTGCAGCGCAAGCCAAATATTGGTCGTGTTTTTGTTTAGTTTACCTAAGGAAACTATGCGTAGTTTCTGTGTTACTTCAAGAAGATGCTTAGACATTAGGCACCTGGAAATTCTGGTTTCCGCTTTTCTAAAAAAGCTTGGGTTCCTTCTTTGAAATCTTCTGTCTCAAAGCAATCTCCAAAAGCCTGAACTTCCACATCATACCCCACAGAACCTTCAAGAAGCCCTGCGTTTACGCTCTCTATGGCAAAGCCCATTGCAATTATACTGTTCTTCATAAATGATTCTGCTAGCTTCTTGGCAGAATCAAGCAGCTCTTCTTGAGGCACCACTTGGTTCACCAACCCATAGCCAAGAGCTGTTTCTGCATCAATCATTTTTGCACTGAAAATCATTTCTAATGCTCTTCCTTTACCTATTAACTGAGGAAGGCGTTGTGTGCCGCCGTAACCTGGAATAAGTCCCAATGAAGTCTCTGGCAAGCCCATACGAGCGTTTTCAGAGGCAACCCTTAAGTGAGCAGACATGGCAAGTTCTAACCCGCCACCTAAAGCAAAACCGTTAACAACTGCAATTACGGGCTTAGGAAATTCTTCAATTAAATTAAACACAGACATATGCCCCTCCTTGGACAATTCAGTGCCTTGCTCTCCGTTAAAAGAAGAGAACTCTTTTATATCCGCTCCTGCAACAAAGGCCTTGTCTCCCGCACCCGTGAGTAAGACTACTTTTGTCGAGGCATCGTCTCTTAAACCCTCAAACACTTGGTTTAATTCATTTAAAAGCTTCCTGTTTAAGGCATTAAGCTGTTTGGGTCTATTCAGGGTTACTAGGGCTATGCCTTGATTTTTTTCAACGTGTATGAATTGAAATTGACTCATATTAATCTATTATGATTGGTAATTCTATGATAAATTCTGTCCCTCTAGGAGAAGTGTTGAATCGAATGGATCCGCCTAAATTTTCAATTAAGTTTTTAACCATTGCTAGTCCAAGGCCCATTCCTGAGTTTTTAGTAGTAAAGTTGGGCTCAAACACACGCTCCTGCATATAATCAGGAATGCCCTCGCCGTTGTCTTCAACACATATTAATACGTATTGATTGTTGCTATTCACCCGGACTCTAATTTCTGCGTTCCTATCATCCGGAACGCTTTGAATTGCATTCTTAACAAGATTATGCATGATTCTTGACCACTGTTCCTTGTCTATTTTCGCGTAAACAGGCCCAGAGGAAGAAAAGCTTACACCTCTATCCGAATACAAGGCAACGGCCCTGTTTGTTTGATACGAAAGATCAAACCGCTTCAATTTAAGGCCTGGCATCTGCGCAAAACGAGAAAACGCCTCTGCTATATTAGTAAGGTTTTCCACCTCTTCCAAAAGATTTGAAGCCATGTCTCGAACCTCACTTATGTCTTTTTCGCGCTCCATCATTTGCAAGGACAAACGCATTGGTGTTAATGGATTTTTTATCTCATGCGCAACCTGTTGCGCCATTTCTTTCCACGCACTCTCGCGCTCAGTTGTTGCCAACTCTACAGCTGTTTGTTCAAGTTTGTCCACCATAACATTATACTGCTGTATAAGCTCGCCAATTTCATCATTGAATCGCCAGTCTAGCTTTTCATTCGACTTATTCAAACGCACCTTTTTCAGCTGCTCTATAACGCGTTTCATGTTTTGACTAATGTAATTGGATAAGATGAAGGCCAATAAAATCCCTAAAAGAAGAAGGAACAGATAGACATAAACAAGCTGCTTGAGAAAGTCTATCTCGCCCTCAGGTATAGTCGAATTATCAACGCGATATAATGTTTTAATGATTAAGTCTTCCGTGCCAATAGGTGTGATGATTACACTCGTGCTTACAAGCAGGTTTCCTCCATATTCGGACACCTTTCTCCCTGAATGTTTTGGTGCCTTGGGCGAATTCACCTTGGATTGGAGAACACCTTTGTTTTGATTCTGTAAAATTGATTTTGTAATAAGTTCACCTTGTGGATGATAAATACCAATGTCTAGTTTATGAATAGATCCTATTTCCTTTATCCGGCTACCTAAAACTGCACGCAAGCCCTCAACTGTTCCAACAACACTGTCTTGACCAGAAATGACGTATTCAATATGGCTTATGATGGCTCGCTCTTTACGCTCAAAACGTTCGTTGTGATATTCCTTTGTCTCTTTTTTAAAGTGATACAAGCTGAATGTTCCTGTTAGCAAAAATGCCAATAACAGATTCAACAGCATGAATAAGAAAGTTCGGACCCTAAGTGTTAGAAAGCGCATAGTTCGAATTTAGTGCTTTCATGAAGAGGGCTCAAAAAATCTACTGGTTTTATGAGCACCTTCAAGTTCTCAGGAAATTATATACTTTATAGCAAGAAAAACCCCCTGTGCCATGGGCACAAGGGGTTTTCTGTTTTCAACGTTTAAGAAGGTGTTATCAGGCTAGAGCGTCTGCGCCACCAACTATTTCAAGTATTTCATTGGTAATCGCTGCTTGACGTGCTTTGTTGTACTCCAATTTAAGATCGTCACGTAAGTCATTTGCGTTGTCCGTAGCTTTGTGCATTGCAGTCATACGGGCTCCGTGTTCCGATGCATTAGCGTCTAAGAGAGATGCAAAAAACTGAGTCTTTAATGAAGTAGGGATTAAATCTTCAAGGATTTCTGTTTTTGACGGTTCATACAAGTACTCTGTGGAGTCATGAGGTCCTTCTGTATCTATAGATATAGGCAACATTTGCTCTACCGTTGGCTCTTGAACAGCAGCATTTCGGAACGAGTTGTATACAAGAACTACCTTGTCGTACTCATCTGCCAAATACGCTGCCATCAATTTTTCAGCATACGATGAAGCTGCCTCAAAATTGATGTTGTCCCATAATTCTGGATTGCGCTCAACAAGGTGTGAATCATCTCTGAATGCATCTGCAGCTTTCTTTCCAATCGCAACAATAGAGATTTCTTCGTCCTTGTCTAACATATATGCTTTTGCTCTTTTGACAATGCTCGAATTGAAAGCCCCACATAAACCACGATTTGAAGTAATCACAACAAGGCAGGTGCGATTACCGTCTCGTGATTCCCCGTATGCGTTTTCACCACTTTCTAAAGTTGATGACGCCTTTTGCAAAATTTCTGTTAGCTTAGAGGCATACGGACGCATCTGCACTATGGCGTCTTGCGCTTTCTTAAGTTTGGCAGCACTAACCATCTTCATTGCTGAAGTGATTTTCATTGTGTTACCAATCGAAGTTATCCTGTTTCTTAGCTCTTTTAAATTCGCCATAATTGGGAACTGTTTAAACTCAGGCTCCGCAGCCTAAGCTGGTATATTGTTATCCTTCGTATGCTGGCAGAACTTCCGAAACAGACTTCTCTATAGCCTCAATTTCCGCTTCTGTCCATTTACCTGCAGCAATGCTCTCTAGGGAAGCTTTATGGTTTGCATCCATATATTCAATTAATGCAGACTCAAATGCTTTCACCTTGTCTACAGAGACCTTGTTTAGTTTCCCTTTGGTTCCAACATAAATAATTGCTACCTGGTGCGCCACTGACATTGGTGCATTAACACCTTGTTTCAATATTTCAACGTTGCGCTGACCTTTATTGATTACCGCCATAGTAGCTGCATCTAAATCCGATCCAAACTTAGCAAATGCTTCTAGTTCGCGAAATTGTGCTTGATCTAGTTTCAGGGTTCCCGAAACTTTCTTCATTGGCTTTATTTGAGCAGAACCGCCCACTCGCGAAACTGATATACCCACATTAATTGCAGGACGCACCCCTGAATTGAATAAATCAGCCTCAAGGAATATTTGACCATCTGTAATTGAAATTACATTGGTTGGAATGTATGCAGATACATCCCCTGCTTGTGTTTCAATAATTGGTAACGCAGTCAATGAACCCCCGCCTTTTACTTTGCTTTTCAACGACTCTGGAAGGTCATTCATCTGCGATGCTATCGTATCGTCTGCAATTACTTTTGCTGCACGTTCTAGAAGTCTTGAGTGCAAATAGAAAACATCTCCAGGGTATGCCTCGCGACCCGGTGGACGACGCAACAGAAGTGAAACCTCACGATAAGCAACTGCCTGCTTAGATAAATCATCATAGATAATTAATCCAGGACGACCTGTGTCGCGGAAGTACTCGCCAATAGCCGCTCCTGCGAAAGGCGCGTAGAACTGCATTGGAGAAGGGTCCGAAGCGTTCGCAGCAACTATAGTTGTGTATTGCATTGCGCCTGCATCCTCAAGTGTTTTAGCTATCCCTGCTACCGTTGAACCTTTTTGAGCAATAGCCACATAAATACAATAAACAGGTTCTCCTTTATCAAAAAACTCTTTTTGATTGATGATGGTGTCAATTGCAACTGTGGTTTTTCCTGTTTGACGATCGCCAATTATTAGTTCGCGCTGGCCTCTACCAATAGGAATCATTGCATCAATAGATTTGATACCTGTCTGCAACGGCTCGTTTACTGGTTGACGAAAAATCACCCCTGGAGCCTTACGTTCTAGCGGCATCTCGTACGTTTCGCCTTCAATCGGTCCTTTTCCATCAATTGGATTACCAAGAGTGTCCACAACACGGCCCACCATCCCTTCGCCAACATTGATTGACGCAATAGTGTTTGTGCGTTTAACTGTAGAGCCTTCCTTGATATCAGTCGATGACGCGAGCAATACTATACCTACGTTATCTTCTTCAAGGTTTAGAACTATACCTTTTTGACCGCTTTCAAATTCTACCAACTCACCCGATTGGGCATTCGTTAGACCATAGGCGCGCGCAATACCGTCACCTACCTCTAAAACTGTACCTACCTCTTGAAGGTCAGCGCTTGACGCCATACCTGAGAGTTGTTGCTTGAGAATTGCTGAAATTTCAGCTGGATTTACTTCTGCCATGATATTTTATATTAAGGCTTTGTTTTTTATAGTTTCGCCTCGAAAGACGTGTCAATTAAACGGTTTCTCATCGCTCTTAGCTTTCCTGAAACCGTGTTGTCAATCTGATATCCGCCAACAAAAAGCTTCATACCGCCAATGGTGGACTCGTCTACTCG
>MDSX01107697.1_pt1 | contig 12519 bp, 14 predicted proteins | sample 811141 | NCBI WGS metagenome assembly MDSX01 (sample SAMN05326642, study PRJNA326480) | marine metagenome | isolation source: seawater | place: Atlantic Ocean: South East | collected 2010
ATTATATTTAACTAATACATATGTCTGATAATACAAACACTCCTATGAATATAGGTTCTTTAAATGAAATGGAATTTAGTCAGATAGTAACTGAAATTGCAGCACAAAGATTTATATCAAATATAAATCCAACATTAAATTCAAGTGGTGAAATTAGAGTGGACAGACCACATAATATAAATAATTTATCACCATGGACGACGCCGATAGATAACGTAATTGCTCGGCCTATTGCAATATCTGTGGATGTACCTATACCACCTCCGCCACCCCCTCGTTCAAATTACACAAGACCTAATACTACCAGAAGCGGAGGACCTAGAACCCCAATAGATGAATTATCTGGTTCAGATCTACATAACGTTTATTTTGATATATACAAGACACTAAAACATGAAATAGAAGATTCAGAATATATTATTGGAGACGAGTCTTTGTTTACTACTAATGAAGGTGGGCGTGCGGATGAAAATAATACAGTATACGATAAAGAAGAAGAATTAACAACACTCATAATAGATTTTAAACAAAAATTAAGGAGAACTGCACATAAACTAATGGAATTATCAATTAATTACAAAAAAACAAAAGATAAATATGAAAAAAACATAAAATTGATAAGAACATTTATACAACTTGTTGAATCAGATGATGATAAATCACCTACCGCGTCTGAAACTTCAGATGATTCACCAATGGAAGATAGTTTATCTACTAGATTAAAAGAGTTAATAGATGATTATATAATAAAAAACTATGATGAAGATAAACTGTATAATAAAGCAAAAGAAATTGAAAAAACACGAGACGAATTTATGAAATATCAATCCGTCGCGAGTTTAGTAAAAAGTATACAGCGGGCTCCTATATGTTCTATCTGTTTAGATCAAATAGTGGACACCGTTTTAGTTGGATGTGGTCATACTTGCTGTTCAAAATGTTGTAGTCCATTGTATAATTGTCATGTTTGTCGTAAGAGAATTGTAAAAAAACAAAAGATGTTTTTATGAATTTTAGTTTCTGAACCCAAGGCGGTCTACTGGTTTACGGACACGCTTACCACGTCCCATAGAGGCAGGCTTAGTCGTCTTGGCTACTTTAGCCTTGACCTTCTCTACTTTCTTTTCGGCTACAGCAACATCTTTAGCAGCAGCTTTCGCTTGTTTAGCTAATTTTCTTTCCATTTTTTCTACCTCCTTTTTGGCGGCCCGGCGCTCTTCAGTAGCCGCCTTTTTTACAGCGCGTCTCTCAGCAGCTGCTTCGGCTTTAGCGGCTTTCATGAACGCTTCGCGATTTTCACGGAGAGCTTTCGTTTGGGCTTTCTTGGCTTCACGTCTTTCAGCCGCGGCATCTGCTTTGAGCGCTTTTGTGAACGCGTCACGGTTTGCTTTAAGAGCTTTCGTTTGAGCTTTCTTGGCCTCGCGTCTGGCCGCTTTTAATTGAGAATCCATAGATACATTATATATATATTTTTTTTTGATTTTAATTAGAATAAGCTAATCCACCCATTCCACTCATAATCCGAAGAACATTGTAGTTTACTGCAAAAACTTTCACCTTACCTGTAGCAGAAGCGGACGAACCAGAACCCGCGACACTAGTTAAAGACAATGTTGCATTATCTATTCGTGAAAAGTTACAAGTTCCACTGGGCTGGTGCTCCTCGGGCTGAAGTGCAAATGAATAACAATACACGTTTTTATCTGAAATTCGAGTGTGGTGTTGATATGGTTGAACTAACCTGAAATAATTGCCTGTTCGCTCGGTAATTCTATCATGACCATTTAGTAAAATTTTAGCGGATTCAGTTTGTACATTGTATTTGAAATATCTATTAGAAGCTGTGTGTGCATCAGTTTGAATTACCCATGCAATTTCTTTCACTGGATGATTGAAATTCATTCTTATCTTGTTAGTTGAACTATTTATAATGGATTCATCACCTGTGAATTGTAGCTGTTCTATAAGATACTCGTGTGATACCTGCGCGAATCTACGACGTTCATCTGTATCAAGGTAAATATAATCACACCATAATTTACAATCTACAAAGGACAATGCAAGACCTGCTGCATTCAGTGATAATTTATTGTGAACAGCTGTACTAGTTCCACCTGCTACTAAATTGGTAATGGTATCGAAATCTATAGTTACTTTGACTTCATGATATTGGAGGGCTATTAGTGGTAGTGCGAGCCCTGGATTTTTACAAAACCAAAATTGAAGAGGTATGTACACTGTTCTTTGTGTATTTCCATCCAAAGTAAGTGATGTTTCTGTATCGTATTTGTAAATCATCTCCTGTCTAAATCTCTTTTCTTTCCCGGGAGGACAAGTTAGTTCATCCCATATATACATCCAATCTGCATAATGTTTATCTATCTTTTGTCCTCCGATTTCTATTTCAACTGAAGACATTAAAGCAAACCCAACTGCATTTACATAACCTATCCATGCTAAACCTAGACCTGTTGTGTGTACATCTTTATCTAATGCTGGTAGTGTAACTTCTAAATACATTCTGTGACATAAATCTCCATTTCTTGATATGGTACAAGATACGCGCTGACCAAAATCAGCTGTGCCACTGAAAGTTTGCTCGATAGCTTCCATTGCGAAATTTGTATGGCGTCTATAGACAACTTTGAAAAAAGTGATTTGGGGATCACCAGTTAAATATACATCTTGGGCACCATATGCTACTAATTGCATAAGTCCGCCACCCATGTTATGATTTAATTATATACAAGATAATTTAAATTTGTAAATAACCTTAATTAAAAATTTAAATTCTCTTTATTTCGTAAAATAGATACGTATACGCGCGCATGCATGTATAAACTATTAATTTAGTTGGAGTAAGCAAGACCACCCATGCCGCTCATGATACGAAGTACATTGTAGTTGACAGCGAACACCTTAGCTGTGCCTGCTGCCGACGATGTAAGCGAGAGAGTTGCATTGTCAATACGAGAGAAATTGCACGTGCCACTGGGTTGGTGCTCCTCGGGCTTGAGAGCAAACGAATAGCAGTACACATTACGAGCAGGCATTCTAGAATGGTGTTGCCAGGGTTGTACTAGATTGAAGTAATCACCTGGTCTCTCAGCAATACGATCGTGACCGTTGAGAAGAAGCTTAGCGTTTGTAGTAGTAGCTGAATAACCGAAATGATTGCAACCAACTTCACCTGAATCCTTTATTACCCACATAAGTTCCTTGACTGGGTGGTTGAAATTGAGCCGGAGCTTGTTCGCCCCAGACGTGACTGTCTCATCACCAGTGAACTGAACCTGTTCAATAAGATACTCGTGCGACACCTGGGCGAAGCGACGCCGCTCATCCGTGTCAAGGTATACGTAGTCGCACCACAGTTTCGCAGACATCTTCTTGTCTGCCGTGAATTTTGTACTATCTACAGCTGCCGTTGAGTCAGTGTTTCCACCAGTTCTAACTAAATTCTTTAACTGTTCAAATTCAACAATAACCTTGACCTCGTGGTACTGGAGGGCAATAAGAGGAAGAGCGAGTCCTGGGTTGCGGCAGAACCAGAACTGGAGAGGAACGTAAAGAGTTGTCTCAGGGAGAGCCTTGCGAGGGGCGCAGACAGCCTCAGGGACAGAGGCGGCACCGCAAGCAGTTGCGACATCAGCGAAGGCTGGGTCGGTAAGGTAGGTAAGCTGAGTGGTCTGGCCGACCATCTTGTGGTATCCAGCCTCCTGCTCACTTGTAAGTGTAAGCTGGTTCCAGATGTGCATCCAGTCACCATACTGACGGTCGATGCGCTGACCACCAATCTCAACCTCAACCATTGAAATCATCTGCTCTCCAGGGCAGTCAAGCCAGCGGGCGTAGTTACCCTCGGTTGTCGCGGCAGCATCATCCTGGTTGATTTCAGGGAGTGTAATCTGAAGGTATGTTCTGTAGGCAAGGTCACCATTTCTGGAGACAGTGCACTGGACACGGCGTCCAAAATCAGCCTGTCCGTTGAAAGTTTGTTCAATAGATTCCATTGCGAAATTTGTGTGTCTGCGGTAGGTAACCTTCCAGAAAGTAATCTGGGGATTTCCCGTAAGATAGACGTCTTGTGCGCCGTAAGCTACTAGTTGCATTAATCCACCACCCATGGTTATACTATTGCTAAAGAAAAAAAAATTTTGATAAATTAATTAATTAATTTAATTAATTTATTATATTATTTGATTTTATTAATGTCTAAATTGTCCATCATAAAGCGTTTAAGGTAAGTATCTAATAAAACTTCTTTCTTACCTTCATGGTTTTTAGTAAATATATAAGCATTTTTCTTTTTTTTTACAGCCCACCCTTTATCTAAAGCATTGTATATAAAAATCATTTTTTGCAATAATATACAGTCTATTTGTTTATTTGTTTCAATATTTATATCTACATCCATATATATGATTTTAAGAAAAACATACTAAAATTATTACGGATTAATGTTTTTATTATTTTTAAATTTAAAAATAAAAATTAAATATATTATAAATCATATAATTATGCCTAATTTCAAACCTAAGGCGAATAAAAAAATTAAAGTAAGTAAAAAATCAACAATTACGTTAGATAGTAAACATAATCAAAAAATGAATGAATTTAAGAATATTCAAGAAAAAACAATACCAGATTTGTTAAAAAAAAAGAAATTATTGAAAAAAAAATTAAAAAAAATAACTAATATTGAAGAAATATTGAATATTAAAGATGAAATAAAAGAAATAAAAAAAAAAATATGTAAATTAAAAATGAAAAAAGATGATTATTTATTAGAAAATTCAGAAATTATATTTAATTATTTTGAAAAAAAAAAGAAAACAAGTGAAGGTATTGATATAAATAAAAAAAAGATTTTACATTCATTTTTTAATCCAAATAAAAAAAAAAATATTAATAAAGTGAATGAAACAACAAATATTGATAAATATCTTACAAATTTGGATGAGAAACACTTAAATATTAATAATTATATGATTAATTATGAAATATGTGAAAAATGTTCTGGAGAATGGATACAAGTGGATTATAAAGGATTAGTAATATGTAATGGTTGTGGAATACAAAAACAATTTTTGGTTGAACATGAAAAACCATCATATAAAGAACCTCCTAAAGAAGTTTGTTTTTATGCTTATAAAAGAATTAATCATTTTCGTGAAATTTTGGCTCAATTTCAAGCAAAAGAAACAACCCAAATCCCTGAACAAGTTATTATTGATATTAAAGAACAAATAAAAAAAGAAAGAATTACGCTAAAACAAATGACAAATAAAAAAGCAAAAGATATTTTAAAAAAATTAGGGTATAATAAATATTATGAACATATACCATTTATAAAAGATAAATTAGGTATAAGACCTCCTATAATGTCACCAGAATTAGAAGATAAATTATGCAATTTATTTATGGAAATTCAAAAACCTTACGCAAAACATTGTCCTGATGATAGAGTAAATTTCCTAAATTATTATTATGTTCTTTATAAAATGTGTGAATTATTAGATGAAAAAACCTTTTTACCTTTTTTCCCTATGTTAAAAGATCCAGTGAAAAGAATAGAACAAGATGAAATCTGGAAAAAAATTTGTAAAGAATTACATTGGGAATTTGTTTCAACTATTTAAATAAAAATATTTATATATGAAAAAAATATATTTACCCAAAGAATTATGGTTAATAATATATGAATTTGAAGGTTTAGCATATGACTATATCAAAAATATTAAACAAGAATTAGATATGTTATCTTGTAAATGTATTTGTAAAAAAAATGGAGAAGGTAGTTATTCTAATGATATAAAAAAATATTATGGGGTTTGTCCAATACATTGGGGTATTTGGCAAAATTCAATATATTGTTTAAAACATAATCCAATGAAACGAAAAACTATATGGTTATCATATGGTATTTGGGAATGGAAACATTTATGTATTCCAGAATGGATTGAAGTTTTAAAAAAAAAAATTAATAATAAAATTTGTAATTAATATTTTATAAATTATAAATTATTAATTTGATATTTACATACGGGGAAAGCCTACAAGATTTGCACCAATACCGAATCCGGCACCACTTCTGGCAGAAACAGCCATAGCGGGAACGTATGTATCAAGGATTGAGAAGGTAGCTGCTGCAGTGAGTGCAATAAGAGCTACTTCATCAAGGTTAAGAGATTTCTTAGGGATGGCGTAGGCGGCAAGTGCAACCATAACACCTTCAACAAGATATTTGACGGCTCTGCGAATAAGTTCGCCTAAATCTATCATCTGTGCTAATTTTTGAAGCATTTATAAATAATAAACAGAAAAAAATATATATAATAAATTAAAACTTAAAAATGAATTTAGTTAAAATAATATAATATGTCCAAAGAATCATATATTCACAGATTAAATCCAGATGGAAGTGAAAATACTAAGTATGTTGATTTACTTGAGGAAGATAAACCTATTTCAGGTCAAAAATTTGTTTGTGTCAGTTTTGTAAGTCCTGAAAATATTTTAAAACAAAAAAATCACTTTTTATTTCAAGAATTCCTAAAACATTATGATTTTTCAAAGAGTACACAAAAATTTTCTCAATTTTTAAATTTTTTAAGTTATAAATATGAATTTAATTTTGAGGATATAATGAAAGATTTTCAAGAGTATATGAAAACAGAAAATGATACATTAACTGAGAGTCATGTTGCAGATGAATATAAAAATTTCTTAGATGCTAATGAAGACAGATTAAATGATGAATTTAATAAAGAATATAATTTTCAAACATCTACCCGTGGATTAAAAATTCGAGGAACCTATTCTACTCAAGAAGAGGCAGAATTAAGATGTAAATTATTAAGAGAAGTTGATCCTAATCATAATGTCTATGTAGGTCCAGTTGGAATGTGGATGCCGTGGGAACCTGAAGCTTATAAAACAGGTAGAGTTGAATATATGGAAGACGAATTAAATCAATTAATGAGTGAGAAAAATAAAAATGAAGCTGCTGCAAAACAGGAATTTGAAAAACGTGTTGTTGACGCAAAACGCAAAGCTATTGCAGAAAATAAGAAATTAGCAAAAAAAAGTGGAAACAAATTAACACAAAATATTAATAAAGATGGACAATTAGTTGGAGTAAATAATACAATTGAAAATGCATTTGATAATAAAGATGTTACATCAGCAGATATTCGTAAAGAGTTATTTGAAGGTGATAATGTAAAAAGAGGAGGGGGAGTCCAAGATGCTATTGATAGAGGATTAATTAACCCATCAGATAATATTAAAATCACTGAGAAAAAAGATTAATTTTTAATAATTAAATAAAAAATTATTAAAAATTTACCATTTACTTTTTTTTACATTAATTGTTGGTCCTTTTTTTCCCGAATTTGGGTCAAAATCCATTCCTTCATCGTCATCTGAATCTAATCCCTTGGACATTTCCCAAAATTCTTTTGAACCTAATCTAAAATCTCTATGTGAGCTTGCTTTATACCAAAATATTTGGTCTACTAATTTATTCGACTTAGCATTATTTGCTACAACCAAACATTCATAATTTTCAGTACATTGGTCCATTACTTGACAAAAACTTTCAAATGTTGGAAACATACCTGCAAAATTTTCAAAAATTCTTTTACGATTAGATACATAAGGCTCTCTTAAAATAAATGTATAATCAATATTTGTTCTTAAATTGGGAGGGACTCCTAAAGGATATTGCATTGTTATAATTAACATAACTTTCCAATGTCGTCCATTCATAAAAAGCAATCTCATTAATTTCTCTCGAGCCCAACTATTATCATATAAACAATCATCTAATATTACAAAGGTTCTTGGATCAATATTTGACCTACCATATGCTTCCTTTTCCTTTTTTACCTGTTTCATTACTATTTTTTGTCTTTTCAATATATTTTCAATTATTGCTGTATTATATTCATCATGAATAAATAATTTAGGAACTAATTTTCCATAAAATCCATTTCCTGCTTCTGTTCCTGATATTACTGTACCTATAGGAATATCTTGATGATAATATAATAAATCTCTCACTAAAAAACTTTTACCTGTATCTCTTCTGCCAATTAAAACAATTACAGGTCCTTTATTTTCATTAGGCTTAAATGATATTGATTTCATATCGAACTTTTTTAATTCTAAATTCATATACTTAAATATTTTACTTATTTTTTAAATTTTTTTACGCAAAAATTACTTTAAATGAAATAAAAATTGTATATATAAAGTTTAATGTTTGATATCTTTTATAAAAAAAATGATAATAGCCTTTTATTTAGAGATTTAGAAAAAAATGATTTTTCTAATTTACAAAATTATAATCCTTTATATTCTGTTTATTTTTCTTTAGATGAACACAATTATAATAATATTAATTTAAACAATAGATATAGTATTGCAAATATTAAAAAAAAAAATTCAAATAATGAATATGTTATAGATTGTTTTGATTCTAAAACAAATACAAAACAAAAATATCATTCCTTTTTTAAATTCTCTCCATTATTAGATCCTGTTAAATTTATGGTTGGAAAGTATAAACATATCGATAAACAAATTATTAGTTCTTTACCAAGAATATCATCTAATACTTGTTGTAAAAAAGTTTTAGATTCTAATAATTCTGCATATGTTGATAGTTTTTTTTCTTATTTATCCTCTAAACTATTAAATAATATCGGTTTTATTCATGGATTAAATTTTTTTGGTTCTTTTTTAACCATTCAAAATCAATTTAAATTAAATATATATGACGATTTAGATTATTTATATGATTCAGATTTTTTTCATAAAAATAAAAATGAATTATTTCAAGTTGATGATATAGATGAAGAAAAACTATTAGATAGTGATACAAGAAATTACAGAAAAAAAATTAAATTAGAAAAAAACAATGATTCTATAGATATTATATGTGATACTATTGATAATCAAATATTTGAAGGTATGTTTAAAGAATTAACTACCAAAAATTTAAAATTACATAATTCTTCAATCGAAGAAGAATATTCTATAGATAAAAAAATTTCTAAAGAAAAAAGTGCTAAAAAAACTAATTCTACTTGCTCTTCTCGTTCTTCTAATACTGATATGGATGATAGTAATAGTAGTAGTGATGATTTAATTGAAAGTTTATCTAATTCACAAATTTCTGATTATTCTACTATGAATAGTGATGAAATTATTAATGGTGCTATATTTAATTTTCCTGTTCAAATGATATGTATGGAAAAATTAGATAATACTTTAGATTCATTATTAGAAGATGATGAAAATGAACTTTCAGATAAAGAATGGAAATCTTGTTTATTTCAAATTATTATGATATTAATTACTTATCAAAAAGTATTTAATTTTACGCATAATGATTTGCATACAAATAATATTATGTATATTAAAACTGATAAAACATTCATTAATTATAAATATAATAATGTTTATTATAAAATTCCTACTTATGGAAAATTATATAAAATTATAGATTTTGGTAGAGCTATATATTCTTTTAAGGGAAAAACTATCTGTAGTGATAGTTATCATCCAAAAGGAGATGCTGCTACTCAATATAATTTTGAACCCTATTTTAATGATAAAAAACCAAGACTTGAACCTAATAAAAGTTTTGATTTGTGTCGTCTTGCCTGCTCTCTTTTTGATTATTTTATAGAAGATATTAATGAACAAAAAACCATCAAAAATCCTATTGCAAATTTAATTATCGAATGGACTAAGGATGATAAGGGAAGAAATATATTATATAAAAATAATGGTGAAGAAAGATACCCTGAATTTAAATTATATAAAATGATTGTTAGAACTGTTCATAATCATTTGCCTGAAAAACAATTATCTAATTCTTTATTTAATAACTTTATTTCTTCAAAGAAAAAAATTAAAAAACAAAAAATTGTCAATATTGATAAAATGGAATCAATGATTTAATATCGTTTATAATGCATTATTTTTTTATTAATATATTTCATATGAATATATTAATTACAGGCGGCAGCGGATTTATAGGTAGTCATTTAATTAAAAAACTTTTAGAAATTTATACTAATATTCAAATTTTTTCTATTGATAATTATTTATCTGGTAGTAAAAATAATGAAATTAAAGATAAAAGAATTATATATCTTAATAATTCTTCTATAAATATCAATAAAATACCTATAGTTAATCAAGTAAAATTTGATATATTATTTCATTTTGGAGAATATTCCAGAATTTCTACCAGTTTTGAAGAACCCAATGTTGTTTTTGAAAATAATTTAACTGGAACATATCAAGTTTTAGAATTTTGTAGAAAAAATAAATGTAAATTAGTTTATTCTGGTTCCAGTTCTATTTTTGGAAATAATATGAATGATCAACATCATTCTCCTTATTCATGGTCTAAAGCTAAAAATATTGAATTAATCAAAAATTATCATAAATGGTATAATTTACAATTTACAATTGTTTATTTTTCTAATGTTTATGGAGCAGGACAAATTAGTGAAGGTAAATATGCTACGCTTATTGGCATTTTTGAAAATCTATACAAAAAAAAGAAACTATTAACTGTTGTTAAACCTGGTACACAAAAAAGAGATTTCACACACATTGATGATACTATTGATGGTATATTAAAAGCTTCTATCGGTTATTATGGAGATGGTTATGTTATTAGAACTGGAATACAATATTCTATATTAGATATTGCTAAAATGTTTAAAACTGATTTTGTTTTTATAGATGAACAAAGAGGTAATAGAACTCAATCTTCCGGAAGTATGGAAAATATGAAAAAATTAGGATGGAAATCTAAAATTAATTTAAAAGATTATATTAATAATATTATAAATTAAAAATCTGGATTGTTTGTAAAAACTTGAGGAACTTTTGATATCAATTTTGCTCCTCCTAATTGTTCCATTATAAAATTACCTAATAATACACTTAAATATACTATTAATGTATCTCTTACTAATACTTTCAATGGTTTATTTTCTTTTAATATTAATCGCATCTCAATAAAGCGAAATATTAAATAAGCTGAAGCTACTGCTACACCAGTAACAAATGATGAACTTCCCATTTATATAATTATTTATAAATATTTATATAAATTGACGCATTATCCAAGAACTTCAATATCTTCTAAAATTGGGTCTGGTTTTAAATTCATTTTTTTATTTAAATTATGAACATCTATTTTATCTAATTCTAAATTTGCATCATCAAATATTTTTAATCTTTCTTCTTCATCATCTTCATCATCGTACGCAGCTTCCTCTGCTTTACGTCTCTCATTATTTTCTTTCGATATCTTTTCCAATCTTTCTAAAGTTTTTGGTGCTTCAATCTCAGATGATTTATTTGTTCCCATATCTAATACTGAATCTTTATCATTAAATTTTAATCTATTCACTACTTCTTCTTTCTTTACCGGAACTGCTCTCACTACTGGTATATCTCTCTTTGGTAGTTCTTTTACTAATGATTTCTCATTATTTTCAGCAATTGTTGGTGTTTCTATTACTAAATTTATATTATGTTCTTTGGATATATTATCATTTTTTGTTTTATCTATTATTCCTGCTTGTTCCTCTATCACTTTTTCTGGTGCACTTTCTAATTTTGGTTTCTCTAATTCCATTGTATCCTGATTCTTTGTTACTCCATTCTCTTCCATTTTATTTTCTAATTTTTCTGCCGCGGCTGCTTCCTCTTCCATTGCTTTTTTTACTGCCTCATCTACTGTCTTTTCTATCGTTTCCTCTATTACCTCTTCATCTACTGTCTCGTCTATATAAGCTCTTAGTATCTTCTCTACTGGCATATTTTCTCTTATTACCTGTAATATTGACTCCTGGCACATTAATTCCGCTTCTCTCATATTTTTTTGATAATTTAAAGGTAAAATATCTTTCTCAAATAAATATACATTACTGTATAATTTACGAGCATATGCTATATAACATTTATGAACAAATGTTGCCAATTTTGGAATATCTATATCTATCTTTTTTTGTTTTTGTGAGACTCTAATGCTCGTTAAAATTTTTAATTGTGTTATATGAACACATGTTAATAAATCTTCTAAATAATCACATCTACTTTTTTCTATTATTCGTTTTGTTTCAATATCAATTATTGTTTCATTCCATTTTGGAACACGTGAAAGAAAATTTTGAAATGTCATCAAATATTTTCCCTCTTCATCATTATCTAAACATAATTTTATTGCTTCATTGAATATCGATTTTATACCCTCTAACATCAATGGTGTCATTATTGTTACTAAACGTGACGAATACTCACTTTTTGCTTCTGATAACACATTCACATTATAATCATCCATTTACATTTCTAATATATTTTCTAAATTTAATTTTTTCCGCATAAAATATAAATTTAATATCGCAAAAATAAATAATTTCTCATTTCTATATTCACTTCTAATTTTATCAAAATAAATTAAATATAAATATTTATCTTTTC
>MDSX01046442.1_pt1 | contig 12511 bp, 9 predicted proteins | sample 811141 | NCBI WGS metagenome assembly MDSX01 (sample SAMN05326642, study PRJNA326480) | marine metagenome | isolation source: seawater | place: Atlantic Ocean: South East | collected 2010
ATATCCACGCTCCTACACGTGCGCCATGTTAAAGTACGAACGATTCGACGCATTTAAAGAGATGTTTGAGCGATCAGACAGGATTCGCGACGAAAATATCCACGCTCCTACACGTGCGCCATGTTAAAGTACGAACGATTCAACGCATTCTAAGAGATGTTTGAGCGATCAGACAGGATTCGCGACGACGACGATCCGTCGCGCGGCATCGCGCGACGCGCCGTCGCCGCGCGTCGTCGCGCGACGCGACGCGACGCGATGGCGTCGCGCGAGCGCTCGGAGGCGCTTCGACGCGCGATGGCGCGACACCGCGCGGGACGCGGAGAGAGGGAAGAGACGCGGGACGCGGGACGCGCGGCGACGGAGGACGCGAACGCGCGCGCGCGACGACGCGCGGAGGCGCGAGGCGTCGACGCGCGGCGGCGCGAGGGCGACGAGGGGTGGCGGGCGATGGCGCGCGCGCGGGCGGAGTCGCGACGGGCGAGGGAGACGGCGAAAGGCGCGGGAGGGAGGCGCGAGGCGGGCGCGCGGGACGACGACGCGCGAGGACGACGACGAGGCGAGACGGCGAACGGGACGGAAGGGAGGGCGGACGCGACGGACGCGCGCGAAAAGGCGAGGGCGAACGAGACGACGCGCGAGGAGGCGGCGACGCGCGCGCGACGGGAGACGTCGGTGGCGACGGTGGCGACGGGTCGGAGGGCGTCGGCGGCGGCGCGTTGCTTTTGTTTCGCGAGCGCGGGGGACGAGGAGACGCGGACTTTGGAGGATTTAGACGACGAGGCGGCGCGCGAGGGCGCGGAAACGTTCGCGTCGACGTCGCGCGCGGTCGAAGCGGTGGTCGAGCCGGTGGTGACGGCGACGCGCGTCGCCGAAGGAGAGGACGCGGATTCGAGCGAGCGGGAACGCGTCGCGCTCGACCGGGCGCGAATGGAACGCGAGGTGCGCGAGCTTGAAATTAGGTTGCGTTCGGAAGAAGACGCGCTGCGTGCGCGCGAAAGATCGCTCGTCGAGAGGGAAAATCGAATCGCCGAGCGCGAGCGGCTCGCCGCGGATAAGGAGACGGAGGCGGAGCGTCGGTTGGCCGAGTTGCAGATTGAGGAAAAGCGATTGCTAAACGTCTCGCAATCGCAGAGGCGGCAGGATTCGTCCACGAACGCCACGGCGGCGCCAGAGGGTGATTTGAGCGACGTCGGCGAAGCGGGGTTGAAGACGGAGCTCGGTCGAATGCGAAAGACGACGAAGCAGTTCACCGAAAAAGAGCGCGCGATGATTGAGCAAATAAACGCGCTGCGTCGAGCTCGAGACGCGAGCGAGGCGCGCGTGCGCTCGCTCGCGGACGAATTAAAGGACACGAAGAAAGACTACGAGATGTGGTCCAAGGAAGAGAAGGCAACGGAGCGTAAGTACTCGTCGGTGGCGGCGCAGAGTCCAGCGGAGAGCTCGCCGAGCCCGGCGCGGACGACGCTCGACGACAGAGATTTGCCCGAGTGGCTGCGTTCGCCCGAGCCAGCGCGACGAGACACGAATCTCGGGTCCCCGGTTGGACCAGATTCTGTGTCCCCGACGTACAAAAAGTTTTCTCCCGCAAAGTTGATCATTCCCGAGGAAGCGTCTTCCAAGACGTCGATCGAGAAAGATGCCCCAAAGACGCTCAGAGAGAACGGCGTTCAGCATCCCATCTTCAGCGCCGTTCGTAACGGGCGCGTAAGCGAAGCACAAGAAATCCTTGTGCACAATAGCACCGAATTTGACGTCGACACGCGAGATTCGTTCGGAAACACCGTTCTCATCGTCGCTGCGCAAAACAACCGCAAGCGCGTCACCAAGATGTGCGTTCGCGCCGGCGTCCCGCTCGACGCTCGAAACAAGCAAGGCAACACCGCGTTGCACTATTGCTACGGTTACGGGTACTTCGAGCTCGGCGAGTATCTGGTTAGCAAAGGCGCCGACGAGCGTGTCACGAACGCCGCCGGAGAAACAGCGTACGACGGCTTGAGCGCCGAAAACAGACGCGCGCTCGAATCCACCAGACGCGCGATCGTCGCCTCTCGAGACGCCAAGCGTCGGTCTCGTCCCACCGCGCCCGATCGCGACGAAGCGTCATACCTAGCGAGCTATTCCGACGCCGAATCCGCCGTCTCGTTCACGGATGACGACGAGTAAATGTATGTATCATAGAGCGCGCGCGCAGAGCGCCAGCCCGGTTGTAACCCTCTGACCCGACCTCACTCTTCGCCTCGCACGATGCTCGCTCGATCGGCTCGTTCGCTCCGCAAGACCCTCACGGGCGTTCGCGCGTTCGCGTCGGGCGTCCCCGATGTCATGGTGCGCGCGCGCGCTCGAAACGACCGAATACGCGACGCGAAAGAGTGTCTGGCGGCGGCTTATCCACCGGGACACTTTTTGACGACGAAAACCGACGCGTGCGCGTCGCGCGCGCCCCGCGCGGCGGCGTGGCGCGACGAGATCGACGACTGACGATATGCGTACGCACGCGACGCGCGATATAGACCGCGGCGGTGATCCGCGAGACGGGACCGGCGTCGAACATGAAGATCGAGAAGGATTACCCCACGCCGAAGCTCACGCCGGGGGGCGTCATCGTGAAGAATAAGTACTCCGGTATTAACTTTATCGATACCTACCATCGAAGTGGTTTGTACAAGCGCGAGTTACCCTTTATCGGCGGTCAAGAGGGTGGTGGATACATCGCGGCAGCGAGCGACGAAGCCATAGCGCAAGGCGTCAAGGTCGGCGACCGCGTGAGCTACTCGTCTGTGTTTCAAACGTACGCGCAGTATACGGCGGTGCCGGCGAGCAAGGTGATCACGGTACCGGAGTCTATTCCTTTGGACGTCGCGGTGTCGTGCGGGGTGCAAGGAATGACGGCGCACTACCTCACGCACTCGGCGCACGCCGGGCTGGTGAAGCCGGGCGAGTGGATGTTGATTCACGGCACCGGCTCGGGCACGTGCCAATGGGCGGCGCAAATGGCCAAACTTCGAGGATACAAGGTCATTGGAACGTGCTCTAAGAGCAAGGAGGACATCGCGCGCGCCACGGGCGTCGATGAGCTCATCGTGTACGATGAAGCGCCGGGTACGTCCTACGAAGACTACACCTCGGTCGACCTCGTGCCGCGAGTGATGGAAATCACCAAGGGCGAAGGTGTCAAGGCTGTCATCGATGGCATCGGCCTCGCCACGTACGAGACCTCCATCGACGTCTTGGCTCGCCGCGGTATCTTCGTTTCCTTCGGCAACGCCTCCGGCGCCGTCCCGGCGTTCCCGCCGCTTCGCTTCATCAACAAGTCTGGTTACTTGACCCGCCCGAAGTTGAACGACTACACCGTCACTCGCGAAGAGCTCATGGAACGTGCGAACGACATCTTCGGCTGGATTTCTTCTGGCGAGCTTCAAGTCGCCGTCGACCGCTGCTTCCCGCTTGAGCAGTGCGTTGAGGGTCACAACTACCTCGAAGCCGGTAAATCTCGCGGAAAGGTCTTGTACGAGATTAGTGATTGATCAAGCTCGTACGAAGCGCGAACACCGTCGAAAAACACACGTAACCAATATTACTAATGAAATCTAATGAAGTTGTTTTTATTTATACTTGCGAGCTTGCGTAAGTTTTACAAAATTGCTGCTGCGGCGCGGGCGCGGGCTTATTCGGTGTCTCCCCATCGCACGTTGAAACGCGAAGCCAGGTAGTGAGCGCCGATCGGACCACGAGATCCGTACGGGTAAAGCTCCGGTGCGATCTTTTGCTCTTCGATTTTGTCTAAGAGCGGGGTGAAGAGCTTCCAAGCCGCTTCGAGTTCGTCGTTGCGAATGAAGAGACGCTTGTCGCCGTTGATGACGTCCAAAATCAAACGCTCGTACACATCCGGAAGCTCAACTTGACCGTACGCGTTCTTGTATTGGAGATCTAAAATCGTTTGATCCAATCGCTGCCCCAAACCCGGGACTTTGTTGTTGATACGCAAGTAGATCGCTTCGTCTGGTTGAATGCGAATCACGAGCTCGTTGGTGACGTGCTCAACTCTACCTTGTCTTTCCCCGTACAAGTTACCAGGTGCGTGACGGAACTGCACACGAATCTCCGCTTGACGCTTGTGCAAGGCCTTACCCGCCTTGAGCAAAAACGGTACGCCGTCCCAACGCGCGTTATCGATGAACAAAGCCATCGCGGCGAACGTCGGGCAAAGCGACCCCTTCGGCACTGTCTCGTCGTCCAAATACGCCGGATACTTCTTCCCATCGGTTTCTCGTCCTTTGTACTGACCCAACGCGACATTATCCATCTCAATCGGACGCATGCAGCGAATCACCTTGACCTTTTCGTTGCGAATGTCCTCCGCGTCCAGGCTCGCCGGTTCCTCCATCGCAAAGAGCGCCAAGATTTGCAGCAAGTGGTTCTGCATAATGTCGCGAATGATGCCGTAGTTATCGAAATAACCACCGCGACCTTCGGTGCCAAAGTTTTCACTAAAGTTGATTTGCACGTTGCGGATGTAGTTTCTGTTCCAAAGCGGTTGGAACATGATGTTCGAAAAGCGCATGACGGTGAGATTCTCAATCAACTCCTTCCCGAGGTAGTGATCGATGCGATACGTTTGCTCCTCGCTCAAGTCTTGCGCGAGCGCCGCGGTCAACTCGCGAGAGCTCGTCAAGTCTCTCCCGAACGGTTTCTCTACGATGACTCTCGTGTCCCCAGTCTTGCTTTGGCACTCGCGCGCCGCGTTTTGCGCCACCGGTACAAAGATGCTCGGCGGAATGCTCAGGTAAAACACGCGCTTTACGCTGCTAACCGCGCGTTCGTTTTCGCACATCAACGCGTCCAACGCCTTGAAGTCCTTCGCTTGATCGTATTGACCCGGCACGTACACGCACCGCGCGAAGAATTCTTCCGACTTTGCCGCGCAGTCGCTCTCCCCCGCCTTACTCCAGTCGATGCGACACGTCAACGACTCCGCGATTTTATTCCGAAACTCCTCCGTCGTCATGCTCGATCGCGCGTAGCCGTAAATCATGAAATTCTTCGGCAACCGTCCCTCGTAATACAGCGCGAACAGCGCCGGGTAGATTTTCTTCTTCGCCAAGTCCCCGCTCGCGCCGAAGACCACGAACGACAGCATCTCCCCTTCGTCGTCCCGAGTCTTCCCCGACGCCCTCACCTTCTCCTCCTCGACCCCTCCCGAGGCCGTTCCGAGATCCACGAACGTTTCGTTCACCCCCCCGCGCATCGCGACGTCGCGATCGCGTCGCATCACGACGCTCAGCCGTCGATGCCTCTCGACATTTCGCGGATTGCGTTGATGATCGCCGCCCCGCGTCGCGCGTTTCGCCGCCTGCGCGCGCGCTCGCGCCGTTCGCGTCGCGCCCGTCGGGCGCGCGTTCGGGAACGTCACGGCGCGCATGCTCGCGGGCGTCGCGCGCGCGGTGCGCGTCCAGCGCGTCGCTGTGCGGCGTCGATCGTCGCTCGGGACAAAAAGCGCACGCGCTGGCGACGACGTCCAGCCTCACTTTTCGCTTGATTCTATGATCTGGCTCGAGAGTGACGCAATACGCGAGGGTTGTGCATCTTGAGATTTTATTTTTCGCGAAAACGCTCGAAAACGGCGAGCGTTTCCGACGCGGTCGTCGGCGCGCCTCGGACACGGCGACGCGCGATGGTGCGCGCGCGCGCGCGCGACGCGGCGACGAGGGACGGAGACGCGGCGCGGCGTCCCGAGAAAGGCGGCGAGACGGCGCGAATCGGGACGTGCGCGGAGGTGGAGCTCGTGACGGATGAGCGCAAGGCGGGGGAGATGTGGCGCGCGGAACGGTTTCGTGAGTTTCGATGGCGCGTGCGGTGCGCGGGACTCGAGGGCGATCCGAGATTCGTCGAGATATTGAATCGCATGGGAGGCTTGACGCGCGAGTTGGCGGAGATGGATGCGAAACAACGGGAGGACGGGACGACGGCGCCTTGGTGGCGCGACGGGGAGTACGACGAGACGCGAGCGGAGGAGGCGAACGATCGAGGGATGGCGCGGATGAAGAAGAAAGAGTACGAGAAGGCGTTCGATGAGTTCACGGAGGCGATCAGGCTCGAGCCGCGGAAGGCGGTGTATCACGCGAACCGTTCCGCGGCGGCGCTCAAATTGGAGCGGTTTCGAGCGGCTGCGGAGGACGCGGCGTGCGCGATAGAACGCGATTCACGCTACGTCAAGGCGCTTTTGCGCGGTGCTTCGGCGCAATTGAAGTTGAGGTGCCCAGAAAAAGCGCTGGAGCTGTTTGAGGCGGTGCTGGAGATCGATCCAGAGGACGAGAGCGCTTCGCGAGGGAGACTAGAAGCCGAGCGCGCGGCGGCGGCGGCGAAAGCTGAGGTCGAGCGACAGCGTGATGCGGCGAAACGTGGCGCTCGAACGGCTTTACCGAGACACGACGTGGATCGAGAAACCGCGGCAGAAGCGCTCCTGAGCGCGGAGGCTCTTTTACGCGCGAATCCGAGTTTGGAAGGCGCCCGAGCCAACGTCGCAGAGGCGCTCGTGTGCTGTCAGAGATATGAGGCGGCGATCAAACAGTGTGAAACCTTACTTGAAGACTCGCTCGATCGCAAATACATCGTTGCCGAGACACGGTGGCGCATGGGCGACGTCGACGGCGCGCTGGCGGAGATATCAAGCGCATCCTTTCGAGACTCGTACGACGAATTCGCGAGCAAAAAATGCATCGAGCTCGGCGCGCGTTTACTGCATCTCCAAGATTTGATCAAGCGTGCTGAGCGCGACGTCGAGGACGAACAGCATTCGAACGCGATCCGTCTACTGAGTAAACTGTTGCAAACGCCCGAAGGCGAGATGACGACGAGATTCCGTGGTAGAATCTTACGCGTTCGCGCCGAGTGTCAATTCAAGCGGCACGAGTACGCCGCCGTCGACGATCCTGACGCGTGCGCAGACCTCGCCACAGCGACGCAAGACCTGGCGGAGTGTTTATCACTCAATGGTAACGATTACGAGGCGTATGCGTTACGCGCAGCGATACGCACGGCGCGCGGCGATCACCAAGGCGCGTTTACTGATTTGCGCGCGGCGCAAACAATCGCGCCGACGCATCCGGGCGTCGACGACGCCGTTCGTCGCGCCGCCGCTCGCGCGCTTCGCGGCTCGAGCGCCGACGCCGACGACCCTGAATCAAGAGATTACACCGTCGAAGACGGCAACGCGCGACGCCGGGGCAAGTTCTACGACATTCTCGGCGTCAAGCCCGGCGCCGACGTCCGCGCCGTGAAATCCGCGTATCGCAAGCTCGCCGCCGTGTGGCATCCCGACAAATGGACCCGCGCCTCTCCCGAGGACGCCGCCAAGGCTGAAGCGACGTTTAAATCCGTGCAACGCGCGTACGCCACCCTGAGCGACGCCAAGCAACGGAAGTTGTACGATTTAGATCCCGCGCGTTTCGACGAACGCGAGCTGTAAGCGCCCCACGCCCAATCGTCGCGTTCGACACACCGCGTCGCGTCGCGTCGCGTCGCGTCGCGTCGCGTCGCCGCGATGGCGACGCCGCGCGCGGCGCCGCGCGCGGCGCCCGTCGCGGCGCGCGCGGCGCGTCAATCGCGCGCGGCGACGCGCGACGACGCCGCCGACGCGTCCGCGCCGCGCCGACGCGTCGTTCGACGCCCCACCGACGGGCCTTCGCGGCGCCTGAGCGAGGAAGAAAAACGCGCGCGGCTCGAGGCGCTGCGCGCGCGCGACCTGGCGCTTCGCGCCAAACCGCGCGTGGAGGAGTTGATGGGCGCGTGCGCGCGAGACGAGACGCGCCGAGCGCAAGAGTTAAAGAAGGAAATCGTCAGCGCGCTCACGATCGAGGCCGTGCCGCTCGACGCCCACCTGGCGCTCGTGTCCATGTACTGCCGAGGCGTCCTTCCCGCGTTGGCCGAACGGGCGTTCGCGGACGCGCTTCGCGCCGGTCCCGTTCCCGACGCCGCGGTGTGGGAACTCGTCGAGTGCTTCGACGCCGCGGGCGAACCGTGGAGCGCGAAAGCGAACGAAGCGTTGGCGTATCTCGAGACGAGAAATCGGTAATGACGATGCGCCGCGTCGCCGATCGTTCGTTCGGACGCGCGGTTTCGTCGCCTCGGCCGAACCGCCGCCTCGGCTCCTTCGCGGCGCGCTTCGGCGCCGCTCGATAGCGTCTCGTCCATCGACGCGCGCGGCGCGTTCGCGTCGCGTCTCGTCGCTCATCGACGCTTCTCGCGTCGTTGTATTGTATTTTACGCTCAGGACTTCGCGCGCGCGCTCTGGCGCGACCTGGATCGCGCGTCGAGTCGCGTCGAGCCCGTCGCTCGCGAGCTCGTCCAGATGCGGCGCCCTCCGCCGCCTCGCGCCACTTCTTTTCCCCTCCTCTCCGTCCAAAGGTGCGCCGTTCGATCGCCGCGCGAAGCGCGCGCGCGAAACGCGAAGAGCGCGTCGCGCGCGCGACGTCCGCAACGCGCGACGGCGCGCGCGCGCGGCGACACGGCGTCGAGATCGTCGCGCCGACGTCATTCTCTCAAAGAATTATCGTCGACGATTCGTCGCGGTTTACGCCGCGCGCGCGCGTCGCGGGCGCGCGACGCGGACGCGCGCGATCCGAAATCGCGCGATCCGGCGCGCGCGACGCGTCGGCGGGCGCGGGACGCGCGCGCGAGGGCGCGGGGCGCGCGAATGCGATTCCGAGGGTTGAATTTCTGAAACATTCATCGCGCGGGAAACGCGACGCGGGGCGCGCGCGAGGGCGAAGCGGCGGTGGAATTTTCCGCGGAACGAACGAATACTGACGGCGCGACGTTGTGCGATCGAACGCGTAGGAGAAGTTGGCGAAGTCGTGACTGTTTGATCAGATCTTGCGGATTCCGAGGCGATGACGGCGGTGGCGGCGGCGGCGACGGCGCCAGCGGGGGCGGCGGATGGGGAAAAACCAGACGCGCGCGCGACGGAGGCGGGAGATGGGGCGATGACGGACGCGCCGAATACGCCCGCGGAGGATGGGGCGATCACGGAGGCGGCGGCGGCCGCGGGTGCGAACGCGGCGGCGGCGACGTGGCCGGCGAACGCGGTGTCGGCGGCCCGCGGGGAGATCTTGTTGACGCTGAATCAGTCGATGAAGGCGCCGAAAGGGTACGCGTACATGCCAGCGGGTGATTACGCGGCGTTTGACTCGAATTGGTTGGAGAGTAAGAAACGCGTGCGTAGACCGTCGGCCAAGGTAGATGACGGGATGTTCGTGTCGGGCGACGACGAGGGCGGCGGGATGTTTGCGGCGCCGGGCGACGATTCGGCAAAGCTTCCAGAAAAACCGGACGAAGAGTGTACGGAAGAGGAGCTTGCTTTGCGGAAGCTGCAACGCAAAGAGCAAAAGCGTCGTAAGAAGGAAGAGTTGGCGAAGCGTCTCGCGGCCATCGAGGAGGCCAAGACCAAGGTGGCGGAAATCGAGGCGAAGAAGCAGTTACAATTCGCCAGGTTACCTCCGCCGCGTCCGGCGTCGGCGCGACCGATCAAGGCGACGCAACCGTACGATGGTTACGGCGTCTCGTCCTACGGGTCGAAGAAGAAGGGCTCCGCGGCAAATCTTGCGGGCGTCAAGAAGTTAAGGGATGGCCGCGCTGTCACGACGCAGCGTTTGCAAAAGGAGTACGAAGTTGAGCAGGCGCGCGACGCTCGACGCAAGGAAATGATAAGACGTTGCCGTGAAGTTTTAATAGCGTCGAAGAAGCACAAGTATCACAAGATTTTCCTTGTGCCGGTCGACCCGAAAAAGCATGGGGTGCCAGACTACTTTGACATCATCAAGAACCCGATGGATATGGGCACGGTGAAGACGAAGCTCGACACCAAGGCATATCTCAACCCCGCTGAGTTTTGCGCCGACATGCGCTTAATCTTCTCCAACGGCCTTCTGTACAACGGCACGGCGTCAGATGCTGGCGTCATGACTGAAACTGTCCGCCAGTTATTCGAAACCGCGTGGTTGAATAGCGATCTCGAAGACTACGTCTCAATCGAAAACGAAATTCGAGAGCACGAGGACATTGAAATTCGCAACACGCCCGCCACGCCCATCAGTCTTGAGGTGGCTGTCCTCGAAGACGCTAGAGCGGAACTCGAAAAGGTCAGGCGCGAGATTGAGGAACTGAAGCGCGCCAAGCAAGAAGTTATATACAAGGAAGACGACGAAGATGATTGGGACGACGAACCGATGCCGCGACCAAAGTCTCGGTCTCGCGGGGCGGTCAAAAGACAAAGAGACCCAGATGAAGATCCGGACTTCGACTTCGATGACGCGCGCATGGATGAAGACACTTACAAGGAGTACAAGGAGGAAGGCCGGATTCGAAAGGAAATCAAGCGAGAGCGTGGATTCAGGAGCGAAGGAGGCTACTCGCGTCCGCGACCGGCGCCGACGCCCTCGCGCGATATGACTTTTGATGAAAAGTCTGAGCTCACAATGTTGCTTGGAGAACTTCCCGAAGACAAGCAGGATCGAGTCGTACAAATTGTTAGTGAAGCGAAACAAGCTTTGGGCCAAGGGGAGGAAGATGAGATCGAAATCAACATCGAAGAGCTTCCCTCGGCCACGCTCTGGAAACTTCACAAATACGTCAATGGCGTGCTTCGTCCGAAGAAGCGTAAGCTCAATGCCGCTGAGCAGCTTCTTGAGGCGAAAATGCGTGAAGCGCAAGCCGCGCGCGAGCTTGCGGCTGTCGAGCAAACATTGCAGCAGGTTCAAGAGACCGGAGGAAGCTACCAAGACGTCGTTCATCTCAACAGCGCCGGGCCGTCGGCTCAAAAGCCAGCAAAGAAACCGGTCGACGACGACTCCGATACCGACACCGATTCCGGAGATTCGGATTCAGACACTTCGAGCATGGATAGCGCGGAAGGTGCTGGCAGTAATCCGGAGAAGCGCGCCGCCGTCACCGGTGCCGCCGCGCCCGTCGACCAGTCGTCTAACCAGTTCGCCAAGGAGGCTCCGGGCATCAAACAAAACGTCTCCAAGGCGGCGGTGAACGTCCAAAATCCGTCAGGTTGGGAAAATCTGGCGAGTTCTGACGCGCCAGTGAACGCGAGCGCGCAAGCGGCGACGCAGGATGCCATTCCGGATGACTTGTGGAATGAGTTCGAAGCCGCGGCTCAACAAAAGCAACAACTCGACGAATCCAGAAAAGAGGATGAGGCGCAGGCGCAAGCCGAGCGCGAGCGACTGGAAGCGGAAAAGAAAGCAGCTGAAGAGGCGAAAAAAGTTGCCGAAGAAGCCGCAAAGCAAGCCGAGGCCAAGGCGCGAGAAGAGGCGCGCGCCAAGGCGCGAGAGGCGCTCGAAAACCAAGAGCAAACCATCGATCTCGAGGAACAACGCATCGCGATGAAGCAGTTCGGAGGCGACGGTATGGGCGGAATGATCGGATCCATCGATCCGAGCAAGCTCAAGCAAGGCTCGGAGTGAGCGCACTCGAGCCGACACGAAAACAAAAAAAACATCCCAAATACCCACCCACCAGAAAACAAACAAAAAAACGCCGAAAGCCAATAACACCACACAACTCCGACTTCGTGATGATGTCAATGAACACACACAGTACTAGTTAATCACTGTCGTCTCCTCAAACGCGCGCGAATTCGAGCGATGTGCCGTCGCGGCGAAAGTCGTTTCGAAAGAGGCGTTAAGATCCACGCGTTGTGTGGGATTACATGTTGTGTTCGTTGCGGTCGTTCGCTTTCTATCGTCCGTTTCGCCAAAGTTCTAAATGGGAGGTGAAAGTTTTGATTCGCCGACGTCCGACGCCGAATAATGCCGTCGCCGAGCGTCGCTCGAAACATCACTTGGATTCGCTCCCGCGATGAAGTCGCCTCGCGCTTAGAGCGCAGAGGTGAGGTAAATCGCGAGCGCGCCCGTACCGATGATACCGGCCAAAGTCGCCGCCCAGTACACCAAGTTACCTTCGTACTTATCACCATCGGACTTGAAGTCTTGCGGCACCCAGATCGGGGAGTACTCGTCGACGTTCGCCTTGCCGTTGCGCAAGCCGAGCTTGTAGACGTAGCCAGCCTTGCCGCTTCGCCTGCGCGCGTCACGCGTCGTCGTCGTCGTCGTCGTCAGTCTCTCAACCCATCGCGCGCGCGCGCCTTAATCTTTACGTCCTCTTCCATTTTTTTCGCCTTCGCGCACCCCGCAATCGTCGCCACACCCCCAGCCGCGCGTCTTCCCGCCATATCGCGCGCGAGATAACGTCCAGATACGCTCGCGTCGCATCGCATCGCATCACGCACGTCTTCGGCGCCGATCCGGCATCGGTGGAGCCCTTGTAGCCGACCGCGCGTTGCGCCGGCGCAGACTTCGTGCCCTACACATCACGCGCGCGCGCGCCTCGTCGTCAGTCGTCGCTCCACGCCCCCCGTCTCCTCGCGTCCCCCCGCGCGCCCTCGTTCGCGCCCCCACCGCGCGCGCCGCGATCGCCCCCCCCTCGCCGCTTCCCCGAGTCCCGC
>MDSX01046674.1_pt1 | contig 12511 bp, 13 predicted proteins | sample 811141 | NCBI WGS metagenome assembly MDSX01 (sample SAMN05326642, study PRJNA326480) | marine metagenome | isolation source: seawater | place: Atlantic Ocean: South East | collected 2010
AGATAAAACAAATAGACCATCTAGAAAGGCTGGTAAACCCACCTCCACCATCTATGGTACGCATTAGGTCCGACGATACAGTAGACTTTAATAATTACAAACCCAAGCATCCGATGTTCAAGCGAGCAGCAGCTCAAAGCGCGGCACGTAAGACGTATTGCTGGCTCACACAGAGTAGCGACGACAAGAAGAACAAAGCCAAACAAGATAAGCTAGTACAAGAATACTATGGCGACAAGACAACCGAGAAGAGAAGAGAAGCAATCATTAAAATACTAATGGCTATGGCCAAATGCAAAGACAAATGTAAGCTACAGGGCAAATACAATGTGGTATCGGCGAAGGGCTGTGGCGATGATGCTGCGGTACGAAAATTCATTATGGATAAACTAGAGTCCCAAAAATTTATCAATAAGAGATTAGAAAAGAAGACGGTACTTACACGGCGCAGGGCTAAGACAGCACTCAAGGAGGAATCGAGTGCCATGTCATTCCGGGCGTAGGCCTATTGTCCACTTCTTTAGCTGAATACGTATAGCCCTTGCTACTCGATGACTCGTTTTCGACATCATCGTCCTCGTCATCCGTAAAGTCTTGACCGTCTACATATGTCGTGTATTTACACATTTGTACGAGATGCCCGACACGACCACAACGCCAGCACGCATTGTTCTCCCACTTGAGCTTACGCATGACATGTCTCCGTTGGTAAGGTGTAATTAAAACCTTCTGATAGTCTCCACCGCGGACATTTTTAATACCCCAACGCTTCATCGCCTTCTCTGTCTCAATCGTGACTTGGTGTTCGAAGCTCTGTGGTATGGCCTTCAGACAGGTGAGAGCATGATGTTTCCTGGTCCATGGACAGGCAGCTTTACCATCCCTGTGCTGTCTAAGCTTCTTAACCAGCTTGGACTTGGGACAAGAGCCAATATAAAACTTTTTATTTTCTAACTGTAAGATATATATTACATCACCCATTCTAAGAATATGCGTATTGTCTAGTGACTCTTATAGTAATATTGTATAAACATGACCGAATTTGATTTCAATACACAATTAACCCTAGGCAAGGAAGGAGAAGAGAAGTTTGCTAGCTTATATCCATGTTTCAAGTATAACAATGATGAGAATTGCAAGGAGCCCGACTTTGTTCACAAGGAGACAGGGAGCATTGCGGAGGTCAAGTACGATGACTCCGCCCGTGCCAAGAAAGACAGCCATGGTAAGCAACTCAACTTCTTCGTGGAGCAATACTCCAACAGCAAACAAATGACCCTTGGAGGGCCGTTTAGAGCGGTACAAGAAGGTGTAGATTACTACGTCTATATGTTTAAGAGCCCGTTTCGAATCTTTATCTATGATGCGGTAAAGTTCCGTGACATAGCTTCTGAGCTCATATACAATGGCTCATACAAAGAATGCTTTATCAAGAACAAGGGATGGTGGACGTCTGGGTTTCCATTGCCCATAGGAGCGTTCGAAGAGGCGAGAGTAGAGGGAGATGTAATTGGTAAAGGAACTAAATTAAATATTTAATAATTATTTATCCACTATGATATGTATTTGAACTCGTCCATGACCTAGCTGATGTGGTTTGGGTCCACGTATTACCAGTATGCTGTATACAATCGATGTTGTTATGTCCACAATCCACACCACCTTGATTATTCCATTCAATGAATGGGTACAAGCTACTACTGTCATCATACATATAGCATCCGGCTGGGGCCGCTTGGTGTGATTGTTCAAATGCGGGGTCGTCGGACTGTGGATTTTGCCAAGCGTTGCGGAGTGTTTCACACGTAGCTTTAGTAACGTAGTTGGCGTCGCTAGAAGCAAGAGGACTACCGGTATCAGCGGTTGTAATTGTGCATTGTGACTCGGAGGCACCTCTGTTGGTGTCGGAACACGCACCACCACTAACATAGTTGTTAATACAACCAGCGGCTGAATTTATCGAGTTATCATTACATGAACCAGCAGCCGCAAGACAGGCAGCCTCAGTAGCATAGGAGGTTCCGTCAGAACATCGTTCAGTACAGATGGTATTTGTCGAACCGGTACAGCCGCCGCTAGCATATTTAGTACCGCTACATGTAGCACATGTTTGACAGGTGATATCAGCTGTAGTTGTGCCAGCTGCTGATATGTATTTACCAGTGTCACAGCTGGTAGAATGGTCGGCACAGTTGTCACTACCCTGGGCAGCCCAACCTACCGTACAGGCATCGCACGAACCTGCTGTTGTAGCTGTAGCTTCTGATAACCTAGTGTTACCGTTCTTCTGATTACCACACGAGGTATGGGACTGACAGTTGGCTGTGCCCGAAGCAGCATATGTACTACCTGTACAATCAGCACACGAACCTGCGGCCGTTGCGGTATTTCCCGTTAACCTAGAAGTAGAACCATCGCTTTGCATACCGCATGATGTCCAAGCAGCACAGTTGCTAGTACCATCGGATGCGTGCCCTGACGTACAGTCAGCGCATGAACCTGCTTGTGTGGTAGAAGCACTTGTTAACCTAGAAGTAGAACCATCGAGTTGCATACCACATGATGTGTGGGCCTGACAGTTGCTAGTAGCATCGGCAGCGTATGAGCCTGACGCACAGTCAGCGCATGAACCAGCCGCTGTAGCACTAGCACTTGTTAATCTAGTAGTACCATCGACTTGGTTACCACACGTTGTATGAGCCGAACAGGCAGATGCTCCAGCAGCAGAGTAGGTGTTAGCACCACAAGCTTGACACGCTGCTCCACCGGTAGAATATTTACCAGCAGCACATTGTGTACACACTGTATTGCTTCCAGCCGCCGCTATGTTTCCAGCAGTACAATCGGTTTGTGCGTGTCCATCCTGACAGTCACCGCCACAGGTTTCAATATCGGTATCAGAACCGGCGCTATTCCAAGCTCCTTGGGCACAGGCAGTCTTAACATATTCCCCTGCTCCTGGAGCCGTACAGGAATCCACTGAACCAGCATCACCCGTTTGACCGGCTGAACCTTGGGTACAGGCACCAGATTGATATTGACCGGTACCAGCTTCGTTACAATCGTCCGTTTGTGTATCCGCATCCGCGGTACAGGCGCTAGACACATATTTCTTGGTACCAGGCGCAGCACAATTAGTACAAGATGATGCGCCCGCTGAGGATGCGAAATTCGTGCCAGCCGTACATGCTGTACAACTAGTTTGACCAGTTTGACTCTGGGCTGTACCCGAGGCACAGGCGGTGCATTCGGTGTCGGAACCCTCCAATACTTTTGTACCTGCCGCACAGGCTACGCTTGTATACTTTCCAGCAGCACATGTAGTACAGCTGGTAAATTGAGTGTCGGCTCCAGCCGTGCCAGAATCTCCATGGGTACAGACGGTGGACGTATATTCCCCAGAAGATGGGGCCGTACAATCACCTAATACCGTATCTGCTGTTTTATCTGTAGCGCTAGAGCCACAGATAGTAGATGTGTATTGCGATGCGCTTGGTTCGGTACAGTCTGTACACGCGCCATCGTCCTCGTCTTTCTTGGTTCCAACAGTGAAATATTGGTCCGCATCACAGTCGTCAGCAGCTGCTTTTCCATCATCCGTACAGGAATCCGCTCCGGCAGCAGAGTATTGGTTGGCATTACAATCTTCACACGCACTATCGTTCTCTGTTGAACTAGCTGTTCCCGGTACGAAATATTCGCCGGCAACACAATCTGCTTGTTGTGTGGAATCGTCCTCACACTCCGCGTCATCGGTGGTATGGTCTGTACCTTCTACAAAGTGTTGAGTGGCCGTACAACTGTTCTGGTCAGCGGTATCGTCATCGCATGTTGTAGAGCCTTCATCTGAGTGCTCACCCGCCTCACAAGCAGTACATTTATGGTCCACTAACTTGTAGCCAGCTGCGCACGTAGCAACCTGGCAGGCATCATTCGTGATATGTCCAGTCAATGTGGCCATCCATGTAACGGCTCCAGTTTCTGTACACGTGGTACAGGTCTCCTTATCGTCCGTAAACTCACCAGTATCACATACAGTACATGATGAGTCATCATACGCATTGTTCTTCTTACCATCCGCACAGGCAGCACATTCATACCAAGCACTTCCCGTTTCTGCTACAAGAACTGGTTCCTCACCGACTGGGCAAGCTACCGTACAATAGTCCCAGTTCTGTCCAGCTGCTTCGTGGTCAACATCAGCGATGTAGCACCAATTCTTACCGGTGTCATCCTTTGGTGCGGTAGTAGACCTACATCCTAGGTTCACTTCATTACCGGTCCATCTTCCTTTCGTTTCACACGCTTGCCATGTGGTGTAATCGCTTACCGTACAGTAGCCAGTTCCCCACGTCCCTTGGGTCTCACAAGCAGTACGAGTAGTGTACCCTAGCTTGGCTGCGTCAGATGCTCTTTGTATTCTATACGAATAATAATGTGTGTCTGGGTGTGTATACCAGAGGTCACATTCGTGTCTCTCCTTGGTATTACCACAGTAACAGTTTCCATCACCATTCGCTGAGGAATGTGTGTGGTGAATAAAGAAATCAAACTGTCCCGCTTGTAAGCACTCATCGAAGCAACCCTCAAGGTCGAGACCGTCAGGCAAATTATGCATTCCACTGTAATAGTCATGCTCATCGTGTCCAATCATTCCAATATGCCCGTAACCATCCGCACAATAACCTTGTTCGGCCATTACTTCGTACGCGTCTATAGCTGCTGCTGTACAGTAGGCAGGTTGCCATATACCGTTGTTCGATTCGGAGCACGGTGCTATATCTCTATCGTCGGCACAAACTCCAAAGTGAGTGTTCCAAGTAGAGCCTCCAGCTTCACACTCTTCTTTAGAGGTAAACTGTGGGGCGTGGTAAGATAGGTCATCCGCTTTGGTACAGTAATACCCCATGGTAGAACTAAATTCCCATGATAACCCAGATATCTCGCATGACTCTTGGTTCTCATTGCGTGGACCAAGCAAGTTACAGAACCCATCGTTCCAAGTAGAGGCCGGAGCCGTACAAGATACTGGGTTAGATTCGCGGCCACCTTCCGTAATAGAACAGTGAGGCAACACCCAAGTGGAGGCATCTGCTTCGCATTTGTCTATGGATACTTCACGTCCACCATCTTCTGCCGCTACAAATACACTGCCTTGGTTGGATACAGAGCGAGTAGTTTCACAAGCTCCAGCTAAAGCCCGTTCACGACGGCAAGTGTAGCCATTCTCCGTTGTTCTAACTCTACAATCTTCTGTGGCCGCACAATCGGTACAGTCACTAGCATCAGTAGAACCTACGCCTGGATAACCAGTGGTTGTCGTCTGGTCATCTGGACACACAGTACACTCTGTTAATCCCTGTGCGTCTGCGTATGAACCGTGTGGGCATATCGTACAGAATGTTTGAGCGGTTTCACCGTTATCATCTAATTCTGGCCCGATGCTACCAGCAGGGCAATGAGCACATGAACCATCTAATGTGGTTGTAGGAGGAGTCCATTTCTGACCTTCTCCACAGGTTAGAACGGTAGCATCTACACATTCTAAGGCGCCAGAGGCGGACAGCTTTGGGTAAGGACATTCTGTACACTCACCAGCTTCTATAGGGTTTTCTGTACCAGCTGGGCAAGGCGCACAAGGTGTGTTACCACCTACACCATTTCCCCAGCCAGGTTGGCATCTGTTACACGGTGAGAATGTATCACCTGCTATGGATACGGTACCAGAGTAACAATAACATCCTGGTGGTACACCAAGTCCTGGCTCGTCTCTCACTTGAACGGGCAACTTACAATAGTCTTCCTCAGACAAGCACATTTTACATGCGTAACAGGTATGTGTAAAGTCCTCGCAACATGTTCCATGTTCACGGAACGTGCCTGCGCAGTTATCCTTGTTCAAGCAGTCCCATTCATTTACATTGTAATCTCTCCACTTGTTATATATTTCCCAACAAACTGGTTCGTTTCCACAAACATCAACGGTTACACATTGGTTGCGGTGCCAGCCACACTTGATGGAGTTTTTAGTAAAGTGGCAGGTCTTGGTAGCTACGTTACATTCTGCTCCTTCGTGACAATACCCACCATCGTCTTTCCGCGCATTAACTATAGGGAATTGAGAACCTTGAGTCAATAAGGTCTGCTCCGGTGGATAATTGTGAGGAGGCATCGCGGGCGCATCACAAGCACCACGGTAGAAAAATTGTGAGATTTTAAGGTATTTATTCTTAGCGTGTAATTCCCTACAGAACGCTTCTGCCATATCCGGCGTATGTGGAGCGTACTGACTACCCCAGAAGTCCGAAGTAGTTTTGTCATCCTTACTAAAGGTGGTCTTGTGTCCAATCAACCCATCCTTACAGCAGAACTGCTCGGATGCAATAGAAGTAGAGATGCACAAGAGTAGTAAGAGAGTTCTATACATTGTATAATAGTTTTCTAGATGTTTATATAGTTCTTATATTATTGAGGCTGTCAAATATTTATTTATGTCAAAGCCATAACATTGGTATCTGGCTTGTACTCCCTCTATGGTTTCATTACACCAGTATGCGGACAATGGGTGAGGAAACCCAATAGAATATAGCTGATACGGGTTTAAACTCGATATGAATTCCTCTAACCACCCATAATACAAATGTTTAGCATATCCCCCCTGCCATATAAAATTGGGCGATTCTGTCTTACTCCATGCCATGTTGATGACATACCGGATTCTCCCCTCGTTCACTGGAGTTCCACGATGCCATACATCGTGCCTATACCATAACATCTCACCGACCTCAAACTCTGGAGCTTCTTCCCTATCATACAAACTACTCCTATCATTTCCTTCGTAAGTCATCATCGTCTCAGCATCATCTTTATTGTTTACAAACTGTATACCTGCCTGGCCTGGCATTCTAGTGTACGGAGGTCTATACCAAGGGTCTTGGGGTCCCTGACGTGATACTATTCTGGTAGCACCTCCTGTTTCGTCTGTATCGCTCAAATAGATAATGACTGCGCATACATTTGGATTATGAAACGGCGGGGGATGTACAAAGCTATTGTTTCCGTAGTCCATATGCATGCGTTGGTCTTGATTTGATTTCTCATCTCTATTGGCAGTCCCCTTCTTAGCCCAAGCAACCATTTGTATTAGACGAGCAGGAGCATTTAATAGATTTCCAGCGATAGCCAACAACTCTTTATTAAGAGCCATTTCATTAATGGAAGCAAGGGTTGACGGAAACATCAACTTGGGTTCGGTTCCAAAGTCGTCTGGTATCTCCTTGTTCTTGTAAACCTGTTCTATATCATGTATTAACTGGTCTTCGATTTCCAATGAATGGGTCGGTACCACCCAACCTCTGGTTCTCCAGCAGAGTTCCTCCGTCGGACTAATCATTATACCAACGTTCGACGAACTCTTTATACCTCGTATTGTAAACTTCGCACACACTAAAGTGCTTACCGTCAGGAGCCGTATCCGTCAACGCGGCACAACAAAACTGATGTATCTTTTTCCAGAACAGGTACGCTATCTCTGGCGCGGTGTGAGCCCACGAATCCCTAAGTCCGTTCATCACGTCTTTATCTTCTTCTGGTAGTTTATCTTGCATCATAGCGAGTGTTTCCCCTACGAAGGCGAGCTGAGCATTGTCTACGGTTGGTAGTTGTTCCATGTTGTTGAGATAATGAAAATGTTAAAACCCACCTCTCTTATTCGCGTCATATATGACTTAGAGCTTCACCAATGACCAGGCCTATACACAATGAGAAGATAATTACAGCGGCACTGTATTTATCAAAGCAGTGCTGTGTCACCTCACGCATACCAATACATTGGCGCTTGTAGTAGTGTTTACACCGTGAGACCAGCCCTATACGTGGAGGATAAGGGTATCCTAAAAAATCAAATATAAGGAGCACAATCTCTTCCGGCAACAGACGCCAATACTTTTTCATTTAGACACACTCGCTACCTATTTGTAGTCGCATTCCGCCAGGGTTTACTATGACTACCATTTCTATCTCTTTCGGTGGTGGTGGTGGGGGCTCGACTCTGGTTGGCTTACAACAGGCGTAACAGGACAACCACGTTTCTACCAGACAGGAACAGGGATGGAATAAAGACTCTAGTATGCACTCAAAGATACACATAAATGTCTTATTTATCTCCACACCTATTATCATAAGCATAACAGTGATAGAATAGATAACGACACATAAGCAGATGAGTAGTAGGTATATAATCATAAAGTATCCGATGGCTAGTAATATATATAACATTACATAGGTATGATAGACTTATGTACTCTAAACGGGAGCCTTCCCAGTCTTTGGCATGTATTCACGTATCCGTTTGGCCTCTCTTAATATGACGAAAGACGTTAATATCTGAACAAAAATTACAAAGAATGTCAAACTAAGGGTGTAACTATAATTTCCAATATCCGAACCAAGCTGTATTAAGAAAGCTCCCGCGGCAAAAATCTCTAGCAAGGATAATACTGCCAGGATATAGGCAATCCCAAGCATCCGTTGAGCAAATGCCAGCCGGTTGGGGGCCGTATCGTTCTGATACTTATAACATCGCATATTCTAAGAATATGAATGCTTTATATAATCCCCATTTGTATAGTATAAATTCCGCATCATTATCCAACAATGTCTCGACGTGTAACTTGGAAACCTATCCCACCTCAGAAAGTAAACCCACACAATGGTAATCTATTCATAGACGATGACGTTATCAACGATTTCCATATCATAAAAGAGCACGGGTCGGTAACGTACACTAAACTCCACGCATGGCACATCGGAGGAGACAAATGGAGAGCAAAGATTTATGGCGACTATCCATTCGCCAAGAAGTTTGTCGTTGACGTAGAAGGTGAATCAGACGAATGCTGGCTCCAAATACAAGCATTTGTCAAGGAGAATCATCATGCAATAACAACAGATAGAGCACGAGCGGATGAAGTGGCGGCACAGGCTAAAGAACGCATAGCGAAGCTCACCTCTAAAAATTTAGAGACCGAACAATAGTTTTCTCCAAGTAACTAGCCGTTGTTCTTAGAAATCCTCTACGTGTATGAGGATTCTTTAGCTTGAGCAACAACGGTTTCAACTTTGTATTAAACTTTGAGAAGTAGGAAAATACGCTATACAACTGGAACAAGTCGGAGTCGTTTCGAATGTAACCTGGCACACTATCGAACAGATTGGACCAATGGACGTACTTCTCCGTAGACTCCGAATAGTTCCCCAACATGTAATCCAACCATGGATGGTGTAACGCCTGCTGTCGATGCGTTGAAGTCGTATCTCTCAGAACGTCAAATGGTGATATAGCCAAGTCGAAATCGATTAGCTTCGCAACACCGCCACAAATAAAAATGTTATGTGGGTGCAAATCTCTGTGACAGGGTTGAAGTCTGTCTCTATGGTCTCTATTGTATACTTCCTGTACAGTTTTATCGAATGAGTTCAACGCGACCAATATGCTGGAAAGTATTTCCAGGTCTTGCTGGGTACCGGAAGGTTGGTAGTCGTATAGCTCATGCCCGTCTAACATCTCCATTATTATCCAAGGCCTGCCGTTGTGAACGCCATACTCGAACACGTGTGGAGATATATCGTCGGGAAGTATCACAGTCATAGCGATATCTCGCACGCTTCGTCTTAACTGAGAACCAGGGTATAGCTTTAGCACACCTAATACATTAGCTTTGGAGACTTTGTAGACATGGGCGCCAGACTTACCGTCCGACATGCTAGACACCTTCTTCCAGTGTTGAAATGGGTATACCGAAGGTTGAGTGTTTGATAGAGTATTCTTAATAAAGTTTTTTATCATTTATATTATTAGCAATAATTAAATAGTGTTTTAAACCCCACCGCGAAGACGTAATACGAGGTGTAATGTCGCTTCTTTTTGGATGTTGTAATCGCTGAGCGTCCTGCCGTCTTCCAGCTGCTTTCCGGCGAAGATAAGTCGTTGCTGGTCCGGCGGGATGCCTTCCTTGTCTTGGATTTTTTGCTTTACGTTATCAATGGTGTCACTTGGTTCCACATCGAGTGTTATTGTTTTACCTGTTAATGTCTTAACGAAGATTTGCATTTGTATAGTCTGAGAAACGTTGTATATATACTCCATATGGCCATACAAGCGCATTTATGGATGCAAAGTTTAAAGACACACCTTCACAAAAACTAGAGAAGTGTCTCAAAGAGCACTTCCCACCGGCCGTTGTGGATGAATTTTTTAAATGTTTAACGGAGATATACAGCATAAAGGAATGGACAGACTTGTACGTTAGGAAAGCAGAAGGTAGAGAAACGAATGAAATCTTAGTGTATTCTTATTCCGACACTCTCACGCTCGCAGAAGCCACAGCTATCAGCGAGTTCCTGTTTAAACCTAAACTAAAGAAATCAAACTGATGCTCTCTTTGGCGAGTTGGAGTTGCGTTTCCGCAGTGTTTCTAGTCTAGGATTAATAGGCTTGGGAGCTGGACGCCTGCGAGGACTTGGAGGTGGTGTGTTCTCTTCCATCAAGCCTCCAATGTCACAGCAACCAAACCACTCGTCTAAGCACGATTTAAGTTTATAAACGCCATAGCTAAAGAATACACCGCCCATGAAACCGATGACCAGACAGGAGCCCCACATTATATAATTTGTGAGCGGAGCAGGTTGGCCGGGAGCACTTTTGCTCACACTTTTGTTCCGACTTGAGTTTTCCCACTTGGGCACCACAGTCGGGGCATAAGCATGTGTCTGATTGACGGTTTTGTTTATCCATCTGGTCCTGTTAATGTAGACAGTCTTATTAAACCATCTGGTTCTGTTAAACCACCTAGTTCTGTTAAACCATCTGGTCTTGTTGGTCCACCTAGTCTTGTTAGACCACCTAGTCTTGTTGATGTATTGAGTAATATTGTGTGTCTTATTAAGCCATCTGGTTTTATTAATGTATAGTGTAACATTCTGTGTTCTATTAAGCCATCTGGTTTTATTAATGTATAGTGTAACATTCTGTGTTCTATTAAACCATCTAGTCTTATTAACTATTCTAGTCACGTTCTGCGTCCTGTTAAACCATCTGGTCTTATTAATGTATTGCGTCCTGTTAATCCATTGTGTTATGTTCGTGTATATTGTTATGTTATGTGTCTTGTTGGTCCAACGAGTCTTGTTCGTAAATATTGTAATGTTATGTGTCCTATTTGTCCACCTAGTCTTATTGGTGTAGCGAGTTCTATTAGTCCATATAGTCTGGTTAATGTAGACAGTCTTGTTAATGATTCTCGTTTCGTTTGTTATGTTAATGTATTGTATGATGTTATCGTATCTATCCTGATAGTAGTGGGGACACCGTGGTCTATTGTATTGTCCTGTAGAGTTCTTACAACTCATAGACAGATGATTGACACCCCATATTAAGCTAGTACACTCGTCTTGTGTGCCGCAGGCTTCTATCGACTCGTCCATCGCGGGGCAGTACATGTTGGAACCTGTGCCCTTGCAAATATATTTATCCATGTGCACAACGGTTGCGCCTCCACCAGTACACAGAACTCCAGTGGGGCAGTACATCTTGACGTTGGACGGACAGCTGTCGCATATACAATTTCCAGACATAGGGCAGAATATTTTAGCATTCTTACACTTTCTCTGTCCGGAAGCTTGACATTTAAGATGTAGAGCGGTAGCATCCATGGCGTAGATGACACCACCTCTAAACTGGTCATGACCTCCACCTTTAATGATAACCGTACACGAGTTGGCGGTGCATGTAAACTTAGTATCTTTACAGCACCGTTCACCACCGTTACATGTCAACGAGACACCAGATATAGAATCGCCAGCACAGCCGTCATGGTTAGAACAATACTTAGCATGGACACACGCTAGCAACAATAAGAACAGTAGTAAATGCATGTAATATGATAGCAACCATCTTTTATAGTATCCGATACGAATAAGAGAGGGTATTAATAAGGTCGTTATTATATCAAAAGATGTGGCGCATTAAAAAGATATTCCACTATGACCATAGAACGGGCAATGCCCACGTCATGTTACAACGCAATAGCAAGCCTTCTAAGAATAAGAACTCAGACCTTATTCGGTACTGGTTCATGCAACGCTACCCTGCTATGAAGGACGTACCAGAAACCATTAAAGAAAAGGTTAAGGGACGTGTCAACCATTGGTTAGCTGGTAAAACAGAATCTACTGCGATAGAAGAAGCCATATACGAGCTCATGATGGAAGAAGGCGAGAAACTAAATGTGTACAAGCCACCGACAGAAGATGTCATCGTAGCTTCTGGTTGGTTACCGTCTATCATACCGTGCGTAACCTACGACCTGATACTGACACCAAGCCGCTCTGGCTCCAACTCACACGTGCTAAAGAATATAGGATACATAGACCCAGAGAATAGACCAAAGTCCTACTACATCAAAGGTATAGATTGGATGAATGTATCACAGCTTAATGCCAAAGAGTTAAT
>MDSX01049507.1_pt1 | contig 12510 bp, 9 predicted proteins | sample 811141 | NCBI WGS metagenome assembly MDSX01 (sample SAMN05326642, study PRJNA326480) | marine metagenome | isolation source: seawater | place: Atlantic Ocean: South East | collected 2010
CGAACCTCTGTTTCAATAATCCGTTTTTGCACACCAGGCCGGGCAAACAGCTTTGCGAGATCTTTTGATGAAGTCGGTGCTGTTCTTGGCTCGAACCAAGGATATAACTGATCTTTGAATTCTTTTTGCGTGACTAATCTGAGCGGGCGATCGCCCTTGGCCAAAGCTGACGCAACGCAATCTGTAAAACTCGTTTCAGTTTCCCGATCACTGTAGCTGGCGCGGCCTAGCAGCACGATGGCTTCTTGGTCGCTCATCCCGGTAGAAGCTTCTCGCCGCTCCTCAACCCGGGTAGACGCACACCCGGTTAGCACAAGACCTAATAATGCAACTGTGAAAAGTTTTATCATTCTTTGCTTACGTCCTCGAGCCAACTCTGGACCACTGGCTGCGACGTCATCTCAATTGCTATTCTCGCGCCACCGTCCCGAATTGCCAACACCGTTGCTTCACCCAAGGACTCAGTTGTCCCAAATAAAGTCCGTTCGCTCTTACCGTACCCGACGATGGTCCACTCGCCCAGTTTTTCGTTCTGATTGTTGTAAAGACTCATTCGATAGTGAATCGAAGCCGAATAAAACTTGAGACCAGATACATTAGGTGTCAAGAAACCATACTTTACAATTTCCGGCACTAGCACGCCGTCTAATCCTGCTAGATTCTCTCCTGCTAATGGCGGTTCATTGAGCTCCGTTACATCAACAAACACCGCGGTCATCAAATTTCGGAAAAAAAGTAGATTCTGGGCTCCCATATCTACTTTCCAATTGCCTTCCTGCCTTATGTTCTCTTCGTGCCGAAACTGCTTAAAGTCATCTGAGTAGTAAATGCCAACATTCACCGGAATTTTTGCTACGAGGGGTGTTGGTATCGTCCCTTCGACAGTCACACTGGTAGTACAGCCACCCATAGCTAAGACGCATACAACTATCAAAATAAAGCTGCGATATCTGGTCAAATCCCTTTACCTCCGATAAACATTCGTTCTAGCCCGTTCGGTTTTGTTTTTTATCCTCGAGCATTGATTCAATCCTACCCTAAAAAACACCGGAACGGCGACCAAGAACAATTTAACCACCCAAAATACACACGACTAATGATACTAACGATTGAACATTCAAATTCCCACTACAAAAGCAGACCCCAGAGATTAAAGAATTAAACTTTCTCAATGTGCGCTTTTGCAGTACAAATTTGCTCATCGATTGAACGATCCACGTTGAATTCAGGTCGTATATAGATACCATGCAGGTTGAGGTCATCATATTCAGTTACAATTCAGGCTGATAGGCGCACAGTATCCGGTACCTGGACTTTGTGAGATTTGCACCCACGCACCCGGCTAGTACTCTACATGAGGGCAAAGCGAGTTATGAAAAAACGACAGTTGATTTATCGAACGACGCTGGCTGTTACCGTTGGTATCGTACTGGCTAGCTGCCGGGCTACCGTTCCCTACTTACCGCCCCCATCGGGGAGCTCTATTCCGGGATTACCAAGCGGAACACCCGGCGGATCCCAAGGCGGCTCTCCGAGCAGCAGTCCCAGTGGGTCACCCAGCAGTTCGCCAAGCGGAAATCCGGGCGGTAGCCCCAGTGGCGGAATGCCCGGAGGAGGCATGCCCAGCGGCGGTCAGAGTGGAAGCCAGAGTGGCGGTCAGAGTGGAAGCCAGAGTGGCGGTCAAAGCGGCAGCCAAGGCGGAGATAGCGGCAATCAAGGTGGAGACTCAAATTCAGACGGCATGCCTGATTTTCCAACTTTGCCGGATTTCGCCAAAAAAAGAGGTGACGGCGAGGGAGGAGACGGCACGAGTGGGGAGAGTGGCGCCGATGACGGGGCCGCCCAAAGAGAGCAATCCGGCGGCGACCTGAAAGAGGCCGGTGATTCAATCGCTAAAACCGGAGACATGCTCGGCGACGCTGCCGGTGGTGGTGTTAGCGGCGCTGCCGGTGCCGGGGGCTCGGAAATGGAGGGCGCTTCTGGGGAAGGATCCGGAGAGGGCGTTGATCTTCTGGGAGACGAGATTAGGGCAGCTCAAGATGCCTTAAAAGAGGCTGGCATCGCGCTTCAAGAAGCTGGGCAAGCAATACAAACCGCCACAACGGAGGAAGAGCTTGAACGCGCCGAAGACTTACTTTCAGACGCTCGAGTTGCCGTCATCATCGCAGAGGGTGACTTAATAGGGGCGAAAGAGGCAGTGCTAGAAAACAGCGGAGAAATGACACCGGAACTCGAAGCGGTGTTCGAAAGCGCAGAAAATTCGCTAGGTAAAGCAACCGGCGTGCTCGCGGAAGCATCGACAGTTGTCCTCACGACCAGGCAAGCTGGGTTGCCCGGACTCGCTACTGACCAGGCATCGTCCGGACGCCTTGGCGATCTCGAAGATGATCTTGACGATTCACTTGGTGTATTTGACGGTAAAATCGGTGATGCCCGTAGCACGGTCTTAAACGGTGCACCCCCAACAACTTCTGGTCTGCCGGCCCAAAGCACCCGTCCTGGTGCATCAAATGGGCAGCAAGGCGGAGAAGGCGGTCGAAATCAAAGCGACGCACAAAGTGAAGGTCAACGCGGATCAGCCAGTGCAGGCGCTCAGGTGGCCAGCGCTAAGAACGGCGGCGGCGGCAATGTGCCCGAAAATATCCCGGATGGACAAGACGACGACATTGTCGCGCAGCAACTCAGAGAGGCCGCGATGTCAGAATCCGACCCCGAACTGCAAGCGAAACTCTGGGAAGAGTACGCAAGGTACAAATCAGGAGGCTAAATGCCTGTTAAAGGCAGTGGCTGCTAAGTAATATTGACCCGTCACACCATCTGAGCGCTGGTGGGAGAAGATCATCATTCAACAGGAGCATGTGATGAAGTATTTGGCAAAAACCTCTCATAACGTTGTGAAGCTGTGCTTCACTTCGTTGACTGTTTTGATGGCTGTCATTGCAATTCCTGCCTGCTCCTCTACGGAGATTGTTCGGGCGAATTCAACACCACCAATGATTGCTAAAACTCAGCCGCCGATCGATCTCTACATGGATATTGGCATTATGCCCCTCGAGCCCGGTATTCCCGAAGGTGAAGAAGCACTCGAGAATTCACTGATCATTCCTGATGTCCGCCGTGCGGAAGCTCGCTATATCGCCTATCAATTAAAAGATACACTGGAATTGACTGGCAACTGGGGAGCCGTCCGAGTCATACCTCAATTCACCGAGGCTGTGGACATTCTGATTACCGGAAAAATTCTAGATTCGAACGGCGAGGAATTGAAGCTTCAAGTAACCGTCGCAGACTCTACAGGTCAAGTCTGGCTTTCCAGAACATTTACCGACACCGCTAGTAAATATTCCTATGAAGCGCCCAAAGAAGACCCATTCCAAGACATATACAATGACGTGGCCAATGCCATATTAATATACCGACAGAAGCTGGGCGAACCAGAGCTCGCGAAAATCAAGCAGGTTTCTAATCTTCGATACGCGATCAGGCTATCGCCAGAGGCCTTTGGCGGATACCTGACAGAATCCAAAGGTAGTGTACAAATAGAACAATTACCTGCGAGCAACGACCAGATGCTCGTTCGGGTAAACCGAATCAAGGAACGTGAATATCTGTTTGTAGACACGCTCGATGACTACTACGGAAATTTCTTTCGCGACATGAAAGCCTCTTACCATGAGTGGCGGTATGCAACTTACGATGAAGCGGTCGCTGCTAAGCGACTAAAAAAGGAATCAATGAAGCGTTTGATAGGTGGTGCAGCTGTGGTTGCTGCCGGCGTGGCAGCAAGCGCAAGCAAACAAAGTAACACCTACGCAAGCCAAGCCGCGGGTCTAGGGGTTGTCGGAGGTGGTATCGGACTCATAAAATCAGGTCTGAGTCGCCGGCAACGAGCTGAGGTTCACGAAAATGCGCTGAAAGAAATTAGTGAGTCGCTGGGTGCTGAAATAACACCCTATGTGCTCGACATTGAAGGCCGCACAATCGAGCTCACCGGCACGGCCGACGTCCAGTACGAGGAATGGCGCGAAATACTCAAACAAATTTATATTGAAGAAACCGGTCTTCCAGCCCGGAAAGACCGTTAATCCTGGCACATCTGATATCTATGACTCTGAAATTTAGCGAAGGTCAGGACTTCACCGACCACTACTCTCTTCTTCATAACATTGGCACAACCGCGCTTGATGGGTCAGCTGCAAGCGAACTCTGCGAAACTTGGCTCGCGGTCAACACCCTGTCAAACGAGCGCGTAGCAGTGAATATTTATGTGGCAGTTGATCAAGCTGCCGCTCTCGCAAGAAAGACCGAAGCCCTAACGAGCAGACTAAGCTTAATAAGAGGATTGGTTCACCCAAATATCGTTAGAACCTTGGAGGTGGGCGAAGAAAAAGGACACCTTTTTGTTACCACACCATTCAACAAAGGGGCATCGCCAGTTGACGTTTCCCTTTCGCTTCCCGAACTGCAGCCTCAAATTGACCAGCTACTTGAGGCGCTTTCTTTTGTGCACGGGTTTGGTATTGCGCACGGGGAGTTAAATCCCGCGAGTATTCTTGTTAGCCCTGACAACCAAATCCTTATTACCAATTTTACGCGAGCCCCACATAACCATGACCTTAGCAACACGGTCTATCTCAGCCCACAACTCCGCGATGGGCAAGCGCCAGATATCCCAGCTGACATCTACGCACTTGGTGCACTGCTTTACAAAATTATCGCCAATCAGGATTGGCGCGCTGACGGCACGTTTGCTGTCGATAAGCCGATAACAACAGACCTTAAACATTATCTTGAAGCAATGTTATCACCCGCGGCACAAGACCGCCCAACAGACCTTGCCACTCTCCGAAGGTTGATCAACGAAAATAATGGTCAAGGCACATCCGAAAGCCTCGAGAACATTACGCCCTCACTTTTCTCCAAGGCAACCAGCGACGACAGCTTCCAACAAAGTAGGCCTGACGCAATGGCCGCAGATTCAGCGGAACAAGGCGGTGCGACAGGGACACAGTTTATCCCCGTCGCCGAGCACGCGACACCACGGGAACGCAGTGTCATGTCAGCGTCTTCAGCGTTCATGATATTCGCACTCATTGCCGTCCTCGGCGGGCTAGTGTTTTTTTATCTGCCAACTCTGGTGCCAACGCCGGCAACTGCAGACACACGCGCGCAAACCCTTCCGCCGACTGACGCTGTGACAACGGCAGCGCCAGAAAATTCTGTCGACGGAGGCGCGCTTGACGCTGAAACCTCTAACGACATTCCGCTGGCACCCATGGAAGCCGCGTTACTTGAGCGGCTAATTGTCGACGGAAAGACAATTGCAACCGAACTTTTGCGCAAACAGCTTCAATTGGAAGACCTCGCTGTGGGTTCATGGGCAAGACAAGCGTATTCAGCCACTGTTGAACTGGGCCTAGCGGGGGATGAGTTTTACCGGCTTGAGAATTACCAAGCTGCGATGGACAACTACCAGCAAGCGATGAGGCAGCTCGACCAACTATTGGCTCAGGTAGACGAAATTCAAGCACTTAACCTCGAGAGAGGGGAAACGGCATTGCTCACCGGCGACGAAGCAGCAGCAAGGGAAGCATACAAGATACTCAATGCCATTGATCCGGGCAATCCTGATGTTGAATTCGCGCTTATGCGCGCAGAGAATCTTGGCACAGTGCTGGTGATGATGAAAAGTGGTGAAGAATTCGAACAAAATCGGTCATTGGAAAAAGCATTAACAAAGTACCAAGCAGCCTTCGACCTTGACCCCGATTGGGCACCCGCTGCATCTGCCGTCGATAGAATAGAAGCCAGCATTGTTCAAAACCAGTTTAACGAGGCGATGTCCCGCGCCTTCACAGCACTAAGTGATGGTGACTATGAAGCCGCGCGAAAAGCCTTCGGTGAGGCAGGTGAAATTATTCCTGAGTCTTCAGAACCCGCCGATGGGCTACTGCAAATCGAAATTGCAAAAAAACAGACACAATTCGCCGAAATGAGACAAACGGCTGACGCTTTGGTCGAGCAGGAAAAATGGGGGCAGGCGTTACAATCCTATAAGGACGCCCTTGACCAAGACTCGACACTGGTGTTCGCCAAAAAGGGTTACCAGCTATCACTCAAACGGAACAACCTCGACCTTGCTCTCGAACGTTACATCAACTCTCCCGCGGTGATGGTGAAGGATTCCGAACTGACAAAAGCGAAAAAACTACTGGTACAGGCCGCACGCGAAAAAGACCGAGGTGCCAAGCTAAAACAACAAATCAAGGATTTGTCTCTCTACGTGTCGCTTGCAAGAATACCTGTCGAATTACAAATTCGCTCAGACAGCAAAACTGACATCACGGTATACCGAGTAGCAACCCTCGGTAAAATTTACCAAACGAGTATGGAACTTATTCCTGGCGCCTACACGATCGTCGGCACCAGAAAGGGGTATCGTGACGTTCATGAAAACCTTACGCTGCTTGGCGGTCGAGGAGCAGTGTCTGTTGATGTCAGCTGCACTGAAAAAATCTGATGGCAGACACTTCAGACAACAACACCGTTATTGAGGCAACGTCCTTTCAAAGAGCGGACGCTTCGACAAGCAAGCGTACTTTTGTACTCAGACCAATACCCATTCTGATCACATTGATATTCCTGACGCTGGGCTCTGCTGCTACGTTTCTTTTTAGCGCCAGAGCTGTCAGCTTTCAATTTATACCAGAGGCTAATAACTTCTCATTCACCAGCGGCCTATATTCCTACAAATTGGGAGAGCGATACCTAATGCTTTCCGGTGACTATACATTCCATGCAGAATCCTCCGGGTACCACGACCTTGATAAATCGTTTAGCGTCGATGATCGGGCAGACCAAGTGGTCAGTTTCGAATTCAGAAAGTTGCCAGGCATTTTGACGGTAAAAACGCTGAAAAACTCAAACTCCGAGCTATTTGTTGACCAACAGTCAATGGGTTATCTGCCTCTCACCATGGAATCGATAGAACCGGGGGTACACGATATACACATCGAGTCAGAGAGATTTCAACCCTTTGATACTGAAGTAATCATTGAAGGACGTAGAATCGAACAATCAGAGATCTTTGAATTGACTCCCGCATGGGCAAACGTTTCTTTTACAACGGAACCCGCGGGCGCTGCAATCATGGCTGACGGTATTGAACTTGGCAAAACGCCAAGTACCGTTGAGCTGCTGCAGGGGACACGTGAACTCATCCTAAAGAAAAAAGGTTACAAATCTTGGGAAACCATGCTCGAGATAGTCGCCAATAAACATCAGGAAATTCCAGTGAGAACGTTGATTCCGGCAGACGGGAAGATTTCTGTTACTTCGGAACCTCCTGGTGCAAACGTGACAATAGGAGGGAAATATTCCGGACAAACACCGCTTGATGTCACCTTACCCCCTGGTATTTCGTATCGTATTCTTCTTTCTCGAGCCGGTTTCGAGCAAACTTCACAAACTATCCTCGTCGAGCCTGATGAGGATATTTCGATCAATCGTCAACTGAAACCTATATTGGGCATTGTTTCAATCCAAGTTGAGCCAGAGGACGCAGAGCTGTTCATCAACGGAGAGTTACAGAGCAAAGCAACCCAAAGGCTGAGTCTGCCCGCTCGAACCCATCGCTTCGAGATTACCAAACCTGGCTACGCGACCCACACAGCCACAGTCACACCCAGACCGGGCTTCTCACAGCAACTGCTCATCAAGCTGCAAACCGACGACGAAGCGCAGATTGCGGCAATATCTCCTGAACTTACCAGTCCGGTCGGTCAAGCGTTGAAGCTGATCATACCCAGTAATTTGCTTATGGGCGCAAGTCGAAGAGAACCCGGACGGCGGTCGAATGAGATCGAAAAACAGGTCGAGTTAACAAAACCTTATTATATGAGCGTCAATGAAGTCACGAACAATCAATACCTACAATTCGATAGTCAACACGACTCAGGTGTACTCGGGCGTGCCTTACTGTCCCAAGATGACAGACCCGTTGTAAACCTGACTTGGGAGAAAGCGATAAGATTCTGCAATTGGATGAGCGAGCGACAGGGGTTACCGCCAGCCTATGAATATCGCGACGGCGCCTGGCGCGGCGTTGTGCCAATGACCACCGGTTATCGTTTGCCGACAGAAGCGGAATGGGTCTGGGCAGCGAGGTATGCAGCCGGCCCAAACCCTACCCGGTTCCCTTGGGGTGACAATATGCCGCCGGTAGAAGTTCACGCGAATTACGCCGACGAAGCAGCGGCAAATATGGTGCCGTACCATATCACTGGTTATAGTGACAATTTTCGAGGTCCCGCGCCTGTCGCTACTTACAAGGAAAACGAGCTGGGTATTTTTGATCTTGCAGGTAATGTTTCTGAGTGGGTTCATGACTTCTACTCGCTCAGAAAACCAACCGAAACCCTCACTGATCCGCTCGGTCCAAATGAGGGTGACTATCATGTTATTCGTGGTTCAAATTACACACATGGCCGTTTTAGCGAGTTGCGCTGGACTTTCCGTGACTACGGTGAAGAGGCCAGAACCGATGTTGGGTTTCGTATCGCGAGGTACGTCGAGTGAATTCATCAAGCAAAATTTCGGGCACACGACTGCTGGCTGGCCTGATCTGTTTCCTTTGGGTCGCAATCGCCAGCGCTAGCGAAGCCGAAGTGTCGGAGAACTCGACAACAACGTCGACAACGACAGGAACAGAGACAGAAACAGAAACAGCGACACAACAACCTGATTCTGTGACTGCAGCAGCGGAACCTACAGAGGCGGAAGTCGTATCATCGAATCCAAAAATAGATTCCGCGCCCGAAGACGAGCGCCCGAGAACAAACACGACGGATGAGAAACCAACCTTAAGTGAACGAGTTCAGATTTTTATACCAAGCGAGGAAATCGACACTGAAAAAGCTGTCGCCTTCCCAACTAACATCTAGGAGAACCTGTGCGAAAACAACTTCCCGTTGAATTCATCTTCCAGCTTTTTTCGCTGATCATCGCTGTCATCATCGTTCATGCAGCCTACGTTTCCATTATCAGGCCTAATGCGACGGCGATCCTTGAACAGCAGGCGATAGAGCTTAACGCCAATCCTGATTTCGTACCTGAACGATCAACCTATGTGGTCATCAGAGATTTTGAGCAAGAAGCTTGCTTTATTCTGATGTTCTGGGCGATATCACTGATGGGATACAAAGCGGTGCTCACCAACAGAGAAAGGAACTTGCTACAGCTGGACCTGCTGCCGATCAATCTCGGAACGAGTATCCTACCGGAGGACGCCCGCGAGTATTCTCGTCCTATTCAGGCCCTACCTGAATCACAGCATGGTTACCTGCTACCCCGCGCACTTCTCACCGCACTGCATCGTTTCAGATCAACCCGAAACATTCAGGACGTATCGAGCACAATCAAGGGGATATGTGAATCAGAATCAGAGCGGCTCGACTCCGAGCTATCGATGATTCGCTATATTGCCTGGGCAATACCTTCTATCGGTTTCCTTGGTACCGTCAGAGGTATTGGTCAAGCGCTGGGGCAGGCACACAAAGCAGTTCAAGGCGATATTGCAGGTGTCACCCAGAGTTTGGGCATTGCCTTCAACTCAACATTCGTGGCCCTGTTGATCAGCATTCTTATCATGTTTCTCATGCACCAGTTGCAGCTTACTCAGGAAAGGCTGGTGTTGGACGCGGAAGACTACTGCGACAATCGACTGATCAGGAACCTTCAAAACCAGGTGCAATAAGCATCGCTTATCAAGCAGGGATTTTTCATTGGCCACATTGATTGAACTAAACGATTCGGGCATTCAAGTTTTCCAAGAGGAAAAGCTCGTGACCGTGAGCCCCGGTTATGCGGTACTCGACGGCAGCAATTTGCTCATCGGTAATAGCGGCGCAGAGAACGCACGACGACTACCGAGGTGGACAAACAACAAATACTGGAACCAGCTAGGCACAGACGCTATGGCGAACGGTACTGCTAATATTCGCCATCATGCAGATCTCGCTTTTGCACATCTAGAACACATCACATCACAACTCGATCAGGATATTGGAGAACTGGTTTTCGCGGTACCAGGATATTATACAAAAAACCAATTAGCACTATTGCTTGGCATGGCTAACGAATGCCAGTTGAGCGTGAAAAGCCTCGTCGATACAGGTCTGATCTCGGTTGCGATACCAAGTCCTCACTCACTTGTACTTCACCTCGACATACATCTTCACAGAATCGTTTTGTCTGTTTTTAGAAATGATGGATTACTAAGAAGAGCAGAAAGTTCTACCGTTACGGAATCTGGTCTATTTACACTCTGGGACCGCTGGGCAAATATCATCGCAGATCAATTCATCCAGTCTTCGCGGTTTGATCCGATGTACCAAGCCGAGAGTGAACAAGCGCTTTACGACCAACTACCAGACTGGATAAAAAATCTCGGCACCACGCACAAACTGTTCGAGCTCCGGCACAAAAATGTCAACTACTCAGTGAATGTGTCTCCGGATCAACTACTCTCCGCCTGCACCAACGTATACCCCCAGATTATTCAGGCAATACGCAACCAGGCACCCACAAACGAACAGGCAAAACTTTACGTTTCACACAGATTCAAGGGCTTTCCCGGTTTCAGTGACTCCTTGGCGTTGCTCAACAATGTCGAGGTAGAGGAGCTTCGAAGTGACGCCGTTGCGCAGGGCACCGCGCTGCATCTAGATAAAATTATGCAGGACAACCAGGTTGCCCATATCACCAGCTTGCCTTTACCAAAGCCACGGAGTGAACCCGCAGAATCACCGGTCGCAACAAAGGCGCATTCTGAGGGCGTGTCAACCGATTCAGCTGAGCAAGTACCCACCCATTTGCTCTTAAACAACCATGCCAGTGCGATTGGCGAGAGATTGCCGATAAGCAACATTAGCGAAACCCAGATTGAGGTTAATGAAACAAACCCGATCTGCGTGTTATACCGCGACAACAATGCGCTAATCATCGAGATACCCGGAGATACTGATCTCGTTCTTTTGAATGACAAGTCGATAGAACACGGGACCAAACTCTCAATCGGGAATAGACTGACGATAGGCGAAGCAACCATTACACTTATATCCGTTAAACCCTAAATTATGGCCCGAAAAAGAGAATTCAATGCCTTCAGCCTGTCGTTCCTCGACATAATGTCCTGTGGCTTTGGCGCGGTAATTCTTATCTATTTGATCATTAACCACGCAAGTGAAACGGTCGATAAGGAAGTGGATCTCCAACTGCTAGCACAGGTCACAAAGCTTGAGAAAGAGGTGCTTGAGGGTGAAAAAGATTTGGTCGAACTACGTATCACCGTAGATGAGACCGAAGACGACGTAACGGAAACACAGGGAACAACTCTTGAAATCCTCAAAGAGTTGGAGGAGTTAAGCGAAAGGATTGCTGAACTATCCGAATCAGGGACAAGTTCCGAGGATACAATCGAAAAACTTAAAACAGAATTAAAGTTGCTTGAAGAAGACAAAGCAATACTGGAAGGCAGTGTTGTCGGCGAAGACACTGCGGGCACGAGCCTTAGAGCATTCGTTGGAGAAGGAAACCGTCAATATCTAACAGGACTTAATGTCGGCGGTGAGCGCATTCTGATCATGTTGGACTCGTCTGCAAGCATGCTGCACGAAACAATCGTGAATGCGATCAGATTGAACAACATGCCCAAAGAGAACAAACAGGCAGCAGAAAAGTGGCAACGCGCGGTGCGCACAATCGACTGGGTTGTCGCAAACTTACCCAAGGAAGCTGAATTTCAAATTGTCACTTTCGATACCGAGGCAAAGCAGCTAGGTACAAATACCGGCTGGCAAAAAACCATCGATCGAGAAAACATGGACAATACACTTGCAGCGCTAGCAGAGACAGAACCCGGGGGGGGCACCTCTCTGCACGCGCCTTTCGCCTATGCACGGCAACTCAACCCTCGGCCTGATAACATATACCTCATCACGGACGGATTACCCACTCAGGGAGAAGCACCAGACGACGATCCTACCGTTAGCAGCCGACAACGTGCCCGGTATTTTTCCAGCGCACTAGACGAACTACCCAACGATATTCCTGTGAATATCATCCTGTTTCCCATGGAAGGTGACCCACTTGCATCGCCTAACTTCTGGATATTGGCGCAACTGACAGCGGGTGTCTTCCTCGCACCGGCGAAGGACTGGCCATAATGAAAAACAAGCGAAGAGAAGTCGAAGGTATTAGCTTATCTTTCCTAGATGTTGTTAGCTGCGGCTTCGGTGCAATCATTCTATTACTCGTGCTGACCAAGGTATTTGACCCAATCGTTTTGGAAGAAACGATCGAAGATATCACCGCCTACCTTGAACAATTAGAGGCCCAATTATTTGATATCAGGGGAGAAACACGAGAACTCAACAGGGAAATGATAAGAAAAGAGGATGAAAAAATCGATGAGCTCGAACGACTCGCTCAACTCGAAGCTAAGCTCGAAGC
>MDSX01063402.1_pt1 | contig 12508 bp, 3 predicted proteins | sample 811141 | NCBI WGS metagenome assembly MDSX01 (sample SAMN05326642, study PRJNA326480) | marine metagenome | isolation source: seawater | place: Atlantic Ocean: South East | collected 2010
AGTCATGAACTCCTGTGCCTTGGCTCTAATCTGGAAGTTCATAGTGTCGGGGTTGCCCCAAGGTCCCGAAGTCAGGGGGAGTTCGGTTTCCCCCCAAGCAAGAGACATGGAGAGATTATCGAAAATTTCCGAGTCCCCGCCGACCTCCCTTATCAAGCCCTGGAGCATTATCGATCGGGAGGGGGAGGAGTCCCCCCTCACTATTGTGTTCGTAATCGGCTGCATCTCTATAACGACGTCAGATAGGGCGAATACCTCTATTTGTGATTCAGCAGGGAGGTAAAGGAACTCACCTTGGAATAGGAACGTGAAGTTGTGAGAACCCCTGTCTAGGGAGTACTGCACCCTGTGGCTCAGAGAGAACAGACCCCCCTCTTCTGTCATTATGGTCTCGACCTCTGAGCCGTCAAGCAGAACAGTGATTTCCCTTCCTTCCAGCCCTTGCTCGAAACCTGTATCGGACTCGAAGAGTCTACCACTGAAGTTCCAATATCCGCCACGTGTTGCATAGCTACCCTCAACCTGCAGAGATATCTCGGTGTGGTACGACACAGTGAAATTGGACTCTATAGAATCCTGCCTGTAGAATCCCTGGGCCGGTGCGATTGCGGATATGGAGTGGTTGCCTATTTCCACAGATTCCGGAATCACCCATTGCAGACTCCAATTGCCATCCTGCTGGCTACTTGTAATTCCAATGAGGACCCCGTCCACGAAGACCTCAATGGTGTGGCTGTCCAGCCAACCGTTCTCGAGATTATCCTTGACCCGACCGGAAACGACCATTTCATCACCGACAGCAACGGGACCGGGGGCATCAATGGTCACAGAGACGGGTGAGAAGACGGTGAATACCACGGTTGAGTTGGATGGAATGATGAAGTCCTCACCCAGGAACTCGACCCCGATGATTATCGGACCTAGCGGCATATCGGGCGGAATGGGAACTAGACCTACGAAAGAGCCGTTGGAGTTGACGGATATCGAGGTTAGTTCCTGACCGTCCACTGAAAGAACAAGGTCCCTATTTGGGATGGGTCTCCCCACTCCATCTGTGAGTAACCCCTCGACGGTTGCGACCTCCGTCCTGTCTATCTCAGACGGAGAGGTCGAAATCACTACCTGTGAAGGCTGTGTAACATTGAAGATAAGAGAATCTGTAGAGCCAAGGTAATACTCGGGATTTACAGAGTCGCCCTGACCCATTGGGTCGACCCACGAGAATCCTCCGAGGAACTCGACTCTGGCTAGGTGTTGTCCGAAATCCATGTCTGCGGGGATCTGGTATGTTATCGACCATTGTCCGGTGCTCGAATTAGAGAATACGGTGTATGCCGGCCCTACGTCGACCCCATCAATGTGCAAGTGAACAAGGCCACCACTGAGGTTTCCGTCTTCTTTCAGCATCTGTCCCTTCTCATCTTCTAGGGAGCCGGTGAAGGTTACTGATGACCCGGCGATTGAAGGGGAGGTTGCGTCCATCAGAGCTATTTGCGTCGGTGCGAGGACTACGACCCTTGTCCATGTCTCGTCTCCTAAAAGTCCGGTGGGGCCGCTGATTCCAGAGAAAGTTGCAGTGATCCTCATCGGACCTGGATCTCTGTCTGGCTTGACTAGGATTGATGCCGAAGCAGTCCCGTTTAAGTCGGTTAGTCCGCCCCATACTGTGATGTTGTCTACCTCGACTACTACAGTTGCTGAGGGGACTGGGGATCCCGAATTGTCAATGATTGATAGGGACATATCGAACGTATCGCCTCGGATTGTCCTATTGTCAGGATCGAGGTCATCCGGACTCTCGATTGTTAGTACAGTGTAACCTCTGCTGTTGAATGTAGTGAAAGCCGATGCGGCTGAGAAATACGTGACTTGGGGCGTGAATGAAATATCGAGACCATGGGGGCCGCGAGGGAAGGATAAGTCCAGTCTTATTTGCGCGAACCAAGTGCCATCGGAATTGAATGTAACTACCGGGACAGTGAAGTTCGCAGATTCACCGTCTATTGAGAATGTGAGAGTGGGATTTAGTGGGTTTCCGTTGTTGTCTGACAAACCGGTCCCGTTACTTGAGGTAAGCGAACCTGTGACGTTGAAGGGTTCTCCGGGAAGGGGATTGGCTTGGATTGGATCAATCAACATGGTGACGGGCGACCTAATGGTAATCGTGTTCAGAATCTGAACGGTGGGGTTGAGGTCGCCTGAGCCATTGAACACGAAGGTGACGTTTACGAGGCCCAGTGGATGGTCATGTGGTATCTCGAATTCGAAGGAGACGCTACCATCAGCGGCGGTGACGGCGGGGTCGAGCCAAGTGTCGTGGAAGAGCACTTGAACCTCGAATCCAGAGAGGGGCGCCTCATTATCACTGAACTCGACGAGCCTAGTGGCCAATATGGCTGAATCCCCCCTGTCGATGATTGTGTTGATGAATGGATTGGTGTCAATGAACAGTGGGACCCCCATGACAAGAATCGAGGCGTCTCCGTTTCCAGTGAGGTAGAATGGTGTCGATCCGTTTACTACGCTCACTACTACGGTTCTATCGCCTCTGGACACTCCATTCCCTAGTACATCTGTGGGCACCGAGACGTTGAACCCACCCGATGAATTAGTAGTGTGGTTCTCAATCAGAAGCTCATCGGGCTCGTCCAAGAAGAAGACATTGATGCCTACTGGTCCGTCTACTGTCCTGTTTGTATCAGCGGAGTCCATAACTGTCCCGATGAGATTGAATGGTTGGAGCGCGGTAACCTGGCTTGTGATGAACGAGATGTCTACGGTGCTACCCACTTGGACTGTGAGATTGGCAAAGCTCTGGTTCCCCAGCCACCTTCCTGCATCAGGGGTCGCCAGAGTGTCGGTTACGTCATCTGGAGCATGGACCCTGATGTCATAGAATCCGGGAGGAGTTGATGGGGGTATTGTGGCGTCGAAGGATGCTATCCCCTCAGAGCTGGTAGATGTGGACTGGAGAATGGTCTGAAGTGGCCCTCCCCAGTCGAAGTACAAGTCCAATTCTACTCCGGATAGCATCTCACTGGGGTCCTCGACGTCAGTTACGGTGGCTTGGAGTTCCAGCTGCTCTCCTGCCGTCACTATCAAGGAAGTAGGATCCGATTGGATGACGAACTCTGTCTGGACCCCGATTGGAATTACGGTTGGGTCTGCTGCATTGTAGTATGCCCCGCCGTCAGGGGGATTCGAAGAGAATCCGAGAGTGACGGAGATTTCGTAGACGCCTGAGGGAACACCTGATGGAATCTCGAATGATAGGTTGTATGAGCCAGTTAGGTTGTCCACCCATCCGCTGGCGACGGTGTATATGCTGGGTGCAGCCGGGAAACCACCGGGGGTTGTGGGGAGGTCTGATGGGACAAGGAGCTGCACCAGTACAGAGGAGTTGTTCTGCGTAACAGCATTCTGGAGAATCATGTCCTTTGCGATTCCTGATATCCAATTCGTTGACCCCCTTGCCGACCAATCGCTGGACAGGTTTGCAGTGGCATTTGCCAATCCTCTGACTCTCAAGAGTCCCGAGGTTGAGTTGGCGCTAAGCCATGTAGATCCTGCGTAGCTAAGGTTCCAGTCGTAGTCGCCGGGAGCCATATTCCATGTCGGGGTGAATGTTGGAGTCACTCTGCCTGCGTCCGGGTCTGTCTGATTCCATTCGAGTACTCCATCGAAAATTAGATTGTAGTCTCCCTCGAACGATGCGAAAGAGGATCCAGTGTGATCTTCCAGCAGGACATCAACGGTGTACTCCCTACCTCTGATTGCGGATGGGAGTTCGTAGTCAAAGACCACGAAGCTACGAATTCCGAATGTATCGGAGAACTGCTCCTGGTCATTTGCATTTAGATCGTCGGAGTCGAATTGGAATCTCACGTCTACGGGGCCTGCCGGTATTGGGACATCGGAGGCAGAGAAGGCCCAAGTGATCGAAAAATCTCCTGGAGTAGAGCCCCAAGAAGAGTTGTTCAGGTACCAGGAGGACAGTTCGACGAATGGCCCGGAAATGTCCGCCCTCCTCATTTCCAAAATAAGTGTCCCGTTTAGTGGCGAGGGAGATGGGCCCCTGCTCAGGACTGTTCCATTCAGGTATACGTTACTTCCAATCTCCAGAATAGAGTTGTTCGTTGACTGGGACTCTAGATTGACCGTTAGGTTAGGGGATAGAGTGATGTTGAATTTGAAGGGATAGATACTGGGTCTGGCATGGTACGAGGGAGGAGTTTCGTTGTTGAGGTCATCGAAGTGCCAACCATCGAATGAAATCGCTGCATCCATCAGTCCAAGGGGCTCGGTCTCGTCAATCGGGACCACGAACTCATAGTAACCGCCGCTGGAGACTCCCGATGTGATTGAAACCTCCCCATCAACTTCGGATGAGTAGTTCAGAACGACCTGCATATCGTCCCTTATAGATGGGTCTAGGAAGGGGGAGCTGGCCCAAGATAGTTGCCCAGTAATTGATGAGTTAACTCCTATTCCTAGCATAGGCTGGTCCACGGGAGTTGGATTTGTGATGGAGAGAGAGGCGTTGTCTGAGATATTCAATAACCATGGCATCGTTATACCCTGAACTCCGACATATCCCTTCTCAGAGGTTAGGATGACCAATGATCCGAACCCGGGCTGGATTACTTCCTGAGGTAGCCCTGTTAGGTTGAATGATCCATTGGAATCTGTGGAAACGCTAGCAACGATATGCTCCGGAATTGCTGCGCTGCCCGGGACGTTGTCGGATGATTCTGGCTCTACTAAGTAGAGAGATAACGAGACGTTTTCTACCAGTGTCTGGTTTTCTGAGAACTCTAGGGACCCTTGTACCCAGATTTGATCGGAAATAGATATATTCCTCTCTATTGAGGTTGGCCCCCAGGATTCCACATTGACTGCGACTTCCGACATCGGGGGGCACGCTTCGAAGGGAATCCAACCCAGATCCAGTTCTCCTTGGTTCTGATTTGTCTGAAGATGCACCTCTGCCCATCTAGTGAAGTCCTTCCCATACACGTTGAAGGCCTTGCCATCCCAAGTCCCTCCTGCAAACCCAGTAACCTTCCTAGCAGGCATCCCCGCTATCCTCAACATCGTGACGAAGACAGAGGTGAATTCGTCGCAGTTTCCTTCGCGAGAAGAGTTCAGAATCCAGTGCGAGATGTCACTATCACTACCCATCCCATCGGGTCTTCCCGAGCCGTAGTGGTTCCTCAGGAAGGATATGGTCTCGTTTCCATTCAGTAGAAAGTCCTGAATCGCCTTGATTTTGTCCCATGCTGAAATTGCTCCGGACTGATCCAGTATGTCCTGTGTCAGATTGATCACGAAATCCCCGTTGACCATGAAGTCCTGAGGGAGGTCCTTGCCGTATTCTGAATCGTCGAATGCGGTGGAGTTATCTGTAATCTCATTAGCAAGGATCACCTCTGGAGCATTCACGTAAAGTGCCTCAATTACTGCGCTGTCGACGACCACATCTCTCGTGTAGTTTGAGAAATTCAATCCTGCGGTAAAGTCCACCCAAGTCGTATAGTTGACTACATTGAATGGCTGTATTAGTTCCCGGCCTGGACTGATGTATCCCGCTTCATCGAAGATTATCTCCCAAGAAAGAGGCCCTGAGTGATTCCAGAAAGACTGGTCTGCAACTCCCTGCTCAACAGAGAATTCTGGTAAAACTTGAGTGTTTCCTACAAGGGTGCTGTTCACCCCCCATGACACTCCCGTGTAGAAGTCGTAAGTGTGCCATCTCCAGTAGTGCCTTACAGACGGGTCAAGTCCATCTGAGGTGTTAGTCGCCGTGAACATTAGGGAGTTCTCCTCAATGTCGTCGGAAGGATCGAATGGGTCGCTGGGAGATCCGATGCAGTCTAGCTCCCAGAAATCTTGCGGGCATTCTTCTCCGTCAGGGACCCCTCCTCCGTCTGAGTCGGGGTCTAGCCAATCAGTACCCAGTTCCAACTCGATGGAGTCGGGAATCCCGTCCCCATCTGTATCTAGCGGATTGATGTCGTCATCGGGATTGTCCTGTGGATTTGTACCGTCTAGGTATTCTTGTCCGTCGTCAACTCCCCCTGAGTCGGAGTCGGCTAAGTTCCAAAGAGTGAACCAGACATCGCTGGTAAGATTCCCTCCGATACCGAAAATCATTGAACAGCCCGTAGAGTTCTCGAAGTAGTTGTTGAGGCCATCCCCGTCTGTATCGAGAAGATTGTCACAGGGCTCCCTCGGGTCTGTGTCGTTCAGTATCTCCGACAGGTCGTTCACGCCGTCTCCATCGGTATCGAATAGTGTAGGATCGGATAGGTAACCCCAAGTTGCAGTCAGTTCCTCCCAGTCCGCAAGGCCGTCACCATCGCTGTCCTTGTAGTCATCATCGCACCATGGGTCATTGGATGCGTTCGCAGAAGCGTCCCAGCACCATGAACCGTTTGTGATTAGTACAGTATTGGAACCCGTTGGTGGTTCGACATCAACACCCCTCATGAATAGTGACTCTAGGAAGGAGTAACTGAAGGGTGTTTGCGTACCATTGGGAGAAACATAGTAAGCCATTGGAGGGCTTCCTCTCCAGTCCACGGGGTCTGGATCTATTCCCTCTGTAGAGTTCAAAGTAAGTGTGTCTGCCTCCCCATCCCATGCAATTACTGTGAATACTAGATCGAATGTTGAGGTACAGGGGTCGGTCTGTCCCGGGAAGCCTTCGTCTCCATCTTTTACCCCCCCTCCATCCGTGTCTGCGACGTTCCAAAGAGTGCAGGAGTTGTTCTCCTCCCAATTCTGGAGGCCGTCCCCGTCGAAGTCCCCTTCGTCGTTTATTCTAGTCGGATCGGTCTCCCCAGTGTCAATCACCCCGTTTCCGTTAAGGTCCTCGTCCCCATCATCCAGATGGTCTCCATCGGTGTTGTTGTCACGGGGGTCTGAGCCTTGGGCAGGGTCTCCGTAAGAGCCGTTATACTCGATTCCATCGAAAATCCCATCACCATCAGTATCAGGCGAGGTTGGGTCGGTAAGCAACACTAGTCCCTCGAATGAATCGTTGAGGCCGTCTCCGTCAGTATCGTTGTTCTGTGGGTCAGTCTGCGTTATACCATCGACTTCAGCGGTAAATATCGTACATCCTCCTGGCCCTAGAGAGAGTATCGGATTACAGGGCGACTCAGTAATTGTCATGTTTATCGGGCCTGGTCTGAAGTACTGGGTAGGAGGGAATGTTGAACCGTTCCTAGTCCCCCAAGCAGGATTGACGTACTCGTAGATGTTAGCTAAGCCATCAAAGTCTGGATCCCCATATGTTCCGTCTTGATTGGAATTTGAAGTAGGATCCAAACCGTTTGCTACCTCCCACCCATCTGGCATGCCATCTCCATCTGTATCCCAACCGTTGGGGTCCTCGTCGATATCGCCATCCCCATCGTCATCATCAGAGCTGCAATCTGCGTCACCGTCGAAGTCATTGTCATTTGAGTCCACCATCCCATCATGGTCGTTATCGAAGGTGTCAGTGCATATGTTTCCTACCGGATCCTCATCGGCACCATCGGAGCCAGAGCCTTGAATAACTTGCATTGCGCTCTCCTCGTCCCAGTTTGAAACTGGGATTGTGCCATTCCACCAAACACCATTGTCGAGGACATTGGTAGTCGAGGGTTCGTCCCAACCAGAGGGGATTCCGTAGAGGTACTCGTTGAGATTTGTCAGGCCATCGGAATCTGGATCCCCGGTGGAGCCGTTTTCTCCCAACGATGAGAGAGGATCTAGGCCGTATTGCCACTCCCACCCGTCTGGGAGGCCATCGTTGTCGGAATCCCAATCCTGCGGTTGAGTATTGATGATGAACTCGATACCGTATGGAAGCCCGTCTGCATCCTGGTCGTTGTTTGTAGCAGAAGCCTCGAATACAGAAATATGCATTGAAAATGTGCTTGATATCATGAAAAGGAACGTTAGCATAGTGGCTGATCTCTTCTTTGCCTTTTCGAGATTGCCTTCGTAATTTGTAATTACGAACCTCATGCTATGTGTCACATTTTCATGGCGATAACCTTGGGTCTTAAGCAGAATGGAGCGTCGTTCGTACATTTGAAGTGCTCAAATTAGTTCAACGTCGTCATCTTCGTATCTGTCCACCGCGCTTGGTGGTTCTTCTACTACTACGGGAGCGGGGATATCAGGTACTTCGGACGGTATATCTTCTTCTGATTCCGATAGGGATTCTAGCATTCTCATTTGGGCTGCCCACCTCCTTCTGTTGAGTCTGCTCTGGACTCCTGCAAACAAGAGTAAAACGCTGACAGCGAAGAGGACCATAGAAATTGGCCTAGGATGGACAATCTCGTTAACCACTATCTTTGAGATTGATGCAATTTCCACTATCGCAACCAAGGTGAACTGAGCCTTCATCGAGTCAGCGAAGCTCTGCTCGGTATCTAGGGGGGTCGCGGTAATTGAAATCGGAACCGACTGTCCGTTATTTGCAGAGTTTGGTACAGAAATCTCTACAGTAAAGGTTGCCTGATCGAATTGATCTATTTCTATCAAGGGAGATCCCGAGAGCCCCCCGATTGAGACTTCCCAGCCGCTTGTATCGACATCGGCCTCAAGCAAAACTGTCATCGGGCTATTCCCTTCATTTTTCACAATCATTGTAATCGAGTAATCGTTACCCGGCGAGAATTTCTTGTTAGGGGATTCCTGAACTATCTCCAGTAGAGGATCTACAGCATCGACTTCGAATGTCATTGGGAGGTCGAAATAGCGAGGATTGTCTTCGTCCACATCCTCTACAATTCTTAGGAAAACAGTGTGATTACCGGCATCTACCTGATTGGTCATAGTGACGCTGAGGAATACTTCTGTGAAGTCTCCGGGTCCGAGTGAAACACGAGGAACTGCTTCGCCGTCAGAGTTAGTGATTCTATATTCCCAATTTCCATATTTCGTGTCTCTTTCCAAGTTCTCCTGTAGACTTGCTGGATTCTTTAGCAACCACCACGAAGCAGGACCTAATTCTGTATCGCTGTTGGTAATCCTTGCTCTGAATTCCAGGACTGGCCTATCCTGCCCGGGAGCACAGAGAGCGACTTCCATGTGGCCTAGTGGGGTGCCGTCGCAGTCCTGAGAAATCTCCCCTCTTATCCCATAAGTTCTCTGAATGGTGAATGAGACCTTGGTGGTGGTTGATGCGTTTCCGCCGCTGATTACCTCAATCTCGATTTCTCCGATATCGTCGTCCTCTCTGTCTAGGCTTGGCTTAATTCCTAGAATCAAAACTTGGGTGTTGTGCCTCTCGAGAAGAGAAGTGTGGAATGTCCCATCACCCTCGTCCTGAAGTATCCTTTGACCGGTTAGATTGTCGTGCAGTTGGAATATTGACTTTGATCTCTTTAGAATGTCGATTCTGAAGGTATCAGCATCAAAACCAGAGTTGAATATCTCGAGTATAAACGGGTTGAACTCACCATACTCAGCGAATCTTGGTATCGTAGAATCTAGGGCGTCTCCTCTTGAGGAGTTTGCAATAGGAATCTTGTGATCCTCTGACCAAATAGAAACTACCGGCGGCTGATAGACATCGATCTTCTCTACGTTTAGGATCAGGGTGTCCTGATGTACAACGGAGATAACGCCATCAACATCTGCCTCGGCTATTGCTCTAATCTCTATCTTCTTGGGCATTCCTGTGAGATCATCTGGAGCGGTGAGTGTGACTGTTGGATTGAGAACGGAACCGCCAGAACTCATCTCATATCCAGCGGGAGAATCGAACTCTACCAACCAAGAGCTCCCTAGATTTGTCAGAACTTCCAACTCTACGTTCATCGATTTTGTCGAGTCGCCCCTGTGCACCAGGACCATTGGCACTGGCGTAACCTTACCTGGTGCAAAATACTCGACTGAACGATCGAATCTATGCTTCAATGAGACTCCAAATTGGTGCATTTCGATGGGTTCGTGCTCAATCTCAATCTCATTACCCCCAACGTCTCTTACCTTGAGAATCACCGTGTATTCACCTGGGCTTAATCCGCTGTTGTAAGTGTGAACATACTTGCCAAAGATGCCCGTACTAGAGTCCTCTATGTCTTCCATGTCTCCAGTTATTCTCTCATCTACCTCGTAGTTCCCATTAGGGCCTCTCATCAGGATATCAACCCGTGATATGTCACTCCTCCCGAAAGCACTTATTGCGTCCATTGAGAACTGCATCTTCCTGTCTTCAATTACATCGTTTGGATACCAGTCTAACTCTGAACCTTCGGCAATATTGGCTCCTTCCCTTTGTACTACAATGATGCTATTCATCAGGGCATTACCGTTGGCCTCCATCTTGGAGAATTTATTTGGCTCATTGTCTATCCTGTTGAAGGCGACGTCAGCTGAACAGTCGGACCCTCCAAATGGACTGTCGCCACCATCGCATCCCGACATACTTGCCCTTACTTTGACTATTAGCCTCTCACCTTTCCTCACATCAAAGGATTCAGATGAGCCAATGCCGACATCGATTATTTCATGATCAAAGTCGCAACTACTACCAAACGAAGCAGTGCAAACGGATCCTGAATATGTAGTAGAGCCGAGTGTCCTTTCGGTTGTCATGATGGAAACGGTCCAATCTACGTTGGAATTCTGGGGACCCTCGGACTTGAGGAACAGTTCGACGGGAACGTAGTGTGTTTCATTTGCAAAGAATTTTCTTCCGAATAGTTCCAAGGTTGACATCATCGATATTGACATGAACTGCACGTCATCATCGAGTGCGCTCGCAGTGACCTGATCGGCATTTGATGCCGGGGGTTGGGTGCTGATTAGGCCGTCCATGCCCGCCGTCTGGTTCTGTCCGGGCTCTATGAAATAGAGTTTGTACAAATTCGCTGCTGGATCGCTTTCAGATGAGTTTGACCTCTGAAAACTTGGTAGTTCTTCCGCCTGCAAATTAATCCCAGTAGGCAATACCATCAATATGGCAAGAGCGAGGGCAACAAGGGCACTTCGTGTACCGCAGGAGGCTAGGTTCCTATTTCGCACGATTGTGCGCCGCATTCGAGATGTTAAAGAGTTCGGGAGAACGGAGCACTATATGCATCGGTTATAGGACGGTAATCGTCCGCTCGGTTGAAATTGAAAGTCGGTGCTCGGCTGAACTGCAGGGGTACCCGAGTTGGTCAAAGGGGCCGGACTTAAGCTCCGGTGCTTAGTGCTTCATGGGTTCGAATCCCATCCCCTGCACCATCAAGTCGTTCGGCCGGATTTTACCTTGGTCATTGAGCACCCTAACTTACCATCGAATCCTGTGGGGGATAGTTTGGTCAGGCAGACCACCCCTGCTATTGCTTTCTCGGGCAATAAAATCTCCTCCAGTATAGAAGAAGCCAAGGTTTCCAATAGAGAATGTCTCTTTGAAGTTGCAGACTCTAATGAACTATGGAGATACTCATAGTTGAGTACTTCATTAATATCATCCTCAAGAGGCGATTCTGCTCCTTCTACCAAGACTTCTATGTCGAATCTGATTGGCTGCTTTACTCCTTTCTCGAAATCATGGGCCCCGATATCCAACTGCAAAACCACATCCTCCAATAGAATCGTTGTCCACGCATTCGTGTCGATTCTCGAAATTATCGAAGATAGGTGAGGGGTAGTTTTACTCAATTCGCCTCACCCTTGTCAAGCGCAGGATCTTTTTGCATCTGTCTGAATCTCTCACCGGAGTCAACGAAAATCGTTTGTCCAGTAATTGCAGGGGACTTTGCTAGGAATGCAACGGATTCTGCAACGTCTCTAGCAGACGGTCCAAAACCGAGAGGAGACTCTGATTGGACTCTCCGCAGAGATTCGGCATCCAGGATATCACTAGTAAGAACGTGTCCCGGTGCAACTGAGTTTATGCGGATCTTGGGCGCTAAGTCAAGTGCTAGGGCAGAAGTCAGGCCATGCAAAGCAAACCTAGAGCCTGTGTAAGAGAGATAGTCGGCGTTGGGAGATTCCACCTTAAAGTCTAGAATGTTGACAACCCATGAACCTTCTACGGACGACTCAAGGAGGCCCTGAATTAGTAATAATGGGGCCAAAGCGTTGACTTTCATGTGTTCTACCCAGTTTTCCTCCGAAACATCCTCGATTCGATCTAACATGAACAGAGATGCATTGTTCACAACTCCAACAACTGTCCCTAACGTATCGGAAGCAGTTTTGATTAGGCCTTTTACTGAGGATGAATCATTCAAATCGCATTGGATTGTACACGCATTTCCCCCTGCCGACTCGATCTCTTCTTGCAGGCCTCTAGCATCACCTTCCGAACTCCTGTAGTGGATGGCGATTTTGTATCCATCTTCAGAGAGTTTCAAACATATCTCTCGTCCTATTCTAATTGCTCCTCCGGTTACTATGACCGCTTTGTTCATGGCACGCGCAAGGGATGTCTATTTTACCAATTTCTCAGATGAAGTGGGACTTGCAGATGAGAACGGTTAATGTCGTTCTTCTATCCGCATGTTTC
>MDSX01068191.1_pt1 | contig 12504 bp, 10 predicted proteins | sample 811141 | NCBI WGS metagenome assembly MDSX01 (sample SAMN05326642, study PRJNA326480) | marine metagenome | isolation source: seawater | place: Atlantic Ocean: South East | collected 2010
CGCGCGCGCGCGACGTCGCGCGACGCGGGACGCGCCGGCGCGACGCGCGGGACGACGACGACGACGACGATGACGACGACGACGATGGACGACGCGGGCGCGAGGCGACGACGACGCGCGGGGAGCGTGCGAACGGCGACTCGAACGCGCGCGTCGGACGAATCGTCGTCGACGACGACGCGCGCGTCGTACGCGGACGCGGCGACGGCGGTGAACGAGGGACTGCGATTGTTCGAGAGGGGCGAACACGAGGCGGCGACGCGGGCGTTCACGCGAGCGCTGGAGATGAAACCGAACGAAGACGAGGCCAGGGCGGCGAGTTATAATCGAGCGTGTGGATACGTCAAGATGAACATGTACGACGAGGCGAAGGACGATCTCATCGCGGCGGTGAACGTGCATAATTTGAAGTTCAAGGTGCTGACGAGCGACCCGGATTTGGACGCGTTTCGAGCGTCGACGCAGTACGGAGAAGTCGCGGCGGCGGTGAAGGGAGGTCGAGGCGCGTCGACGATGGTGAATTTGCGCGCGGAGGCGCAAGAACCGTTTCGATTCTTCAAGCTTTATTTATTCGGAGGATTAGCCGCGGGGGCGGGTTTGGGTTTGTTCATCATCGGCACGCGTCTGATCAAGGCGGTGCAGGGGGGCGAGGGCGCGCCCGATTTGACCGAGACGGTGACGAATTTAGGAATCAATACCGTCGGGCTCCTCGCGTTCTCGGTGTTATTGCGCGGTGAACTTCAAGGGCGCGAGAAAATCATTCAGAAAGTTGAGCGCGAGGAAGAGTTGGGGCGCTTGGGCGTGACGCTCGGCGACGGCGATAAGAATGTGTTGTTTTCGCGCTTGCGCGGATCGTATCGCGTCTTCATCGTCGCGGGGAGCGAAGAGCATATCACAAAAACCCTCGAAAGTTTGGAGAGGTTCAAGGAAAAGTTGACGAAGAATAAGATTGTCATCTTGCCGGTGGCCATGGACGAGAGCGGCGAAGAATCCGGAGACGAGTTGCCGTTTGGTCAGCGAAGACGCAAAGCGAAGACTTCAAAGACCACCGAGCTCACCGCTAGTGCGGCGGCTGCGCTGCTCGGCGATGACAAGAAGCTGAAGCTCATGCCTGTGGACAATGGAGCTTGGAAGCGCTGGATCATCAATCAAATCGAATCGTCCGGTTTTGATCCAACGGTTCGCGACGTCTTCTTCGGCGTGGCGAAGAACGGTACGATTTGGAAGTCTGGAGCCGGGATTCCGAACTGGATGAAGCTGTTCGAGGATTTGCCCGATGAAGACTCCATTCAGGGCAAGGTAACGGGAGTGTAAGTGCGAGCGCGCGTTAGAGCGATTTTTTAATACCGATGTCGTACATTTGGCATTATTCACATTCTTCGTAGCCGCGATGCGCGTGTTTTCGTTCGAGAAGGCACCGCGCGAGCGTCTCGGTATAACGCTTCATCGTTGAGTAATAAATATGGTCTAACGGAGTACTCTTACAATAGTACCGGTACAGTAAAAATCATAACCAGACGCAAAGCGCGGTATCGCGCGAAGAAACGAGCATCATCAAAAGAATTCTCCCCGCTCGTAGAGCAAGTTTGTTGAATCCTTCGTCATCACCTTCGCCCCGTCGCGCGCCGCCTTCACACCTATCTCGCGGAATCTCATCCCGGCATCAACCGAGCTTTCGCATCGCTTCCTCGATATCCTTCATCGCCGGTCTTCCATTTTTCCGGAACAACAGCTGTTGTCTCCCGCTCCACACTTCGCGTTCGCCCACGCTTACCCTGACGGTGATCGGATACGCGTCCACGCGATTCGCGATCACATTCGCGCTGGGTTTCACCTTAAGAATCGCCGACTTCGCGGCTTCGAATTCTTGCATCCCTCCGTCTGCGCGTCGAGCGTCGTTCAGTCAGTCTCAAAACCCACGCGTCGCCCATCTTTCCCCTCGTCTCGAGCCTTCGTCCGTCGTGACGCGCCGACGCACCTCAGTTGTGACTAAACGTCACCGTGACGTCGTCGTTCCCCATCGCGGCGCTCGCGGCGACGCCTCGCGAGGCGTTGAAGAAGAAATTCGTCGCGCGTGGACGAGTCGCGGGCACCGCGTGTCGTCGCGCTGTTTGTCGCGCGGGGGGGCGTACGACGACGCTGATGCGAGCGACGGCGCGGGCGACGCGCATGTACCGACCGGCGATCCGTGGACGGGCGGTCGACGCGAGCGTCGGGGTGTGCGGTGACGCGCGGGCGGACCAGCGCCCAGCGGTGGCGCGGTGCGCCGCCCAGCGGTGGCGACGCGACGACAAAATTATTTCTCTAGTTTAGTTATTCACGCCGAGAGCCAGGCGAAGAGTCCACTGAAAATGGGAAATTGCGGGGTCGGCGTCGGCGTCGGCGATGGCGGTGGCGATGCTTGGTCGTCGGAAGGCGAAAATTGATACACCGACGAATCCGTGGCGAGAGCCAGAAAGCCTTGCGCGGCGTGCACGGCGAAGTACACGCCGTACTTTTGTGGGAGCGCGCATCCTTCGCCCCAACTGACGATCCCGATTTGCTTTGAATTCTGAATCAACGGACCGCCGGAATCTCCCTGGCACGCGTCGACGCCGCCTTGGGCGTAACCGGCGCAGACCATCGAAGGCAGAATTTCACTCGGGGCGTAACTGCCGGCGGCGGTGCACTGCGCGTGTGACACAATGGGCACCGTACCTTCCATCATCACTTTGCTTAACATGTTATCGTCTCGAGTGCCCCAACCGACGACGTGTGCGATCTGGCCGACGTTGATGTCGGCCGGATTCCAAGCTAGTACAACGGGCGGGTACGATGCGACGTCGACGGGAGACGAAAGCGTGAGGACTGAAACGTCGTTGTCCCAGGTAATATCACTGAACTCAGGATGTCCATCTATGCGGACAACGCTCGCCGTCATCGCACCCGCATTCACGTCGGCGTGTGCGCCGAATCTGACGACCACCGATGAATACGCTCCAACGTTCGACACGCCGGCGCGGTCAAAGAAACAGTGCGCGGCAGACATGACGTGCACGTTGGAGATGAGCGTTCCACCGCAACGAAAGTACTCGCTCATCCCAGATTGAACAAAAATAGCCACAACATGCGCGTATTTTGATAACGGAGAGTCAGGTATGACTCCACCTATGATGCGGCTCGACATTGCGCCTCGCGCACCGACGATGGCGTCGGTTTCGTCTCGAGTTCGAACGTCCGCGGCGAGCACCGTTCCCCTACAATTAAGCATGAGTGTCGCAATCACATGGGATATTATAAGTTTGTGTCGACGACGCATGTCCGTCGCTGTTTGACGCGCGCAGGGAAGTGGTTTTGTGTGGAAACCAAACTTTGTTAATCGCGCTACGAAGCTAAATCGGACATCTTTTTCGACCAATCGGCGAGCGTACTCGATAAATTTTGGAGCGTCTTCGCTTGAAAACTTGGATTCTCACGTTGTTCTGCGAGTTTTGTCTCTTCCTCTTTGAGAATGTCCGGAACCATGGTTTCCATCGATTCACGAACACGTTCGAATGACGGCCGATTGCTTGCGTCTTGTTGCCAACACATCTCAATGATGGCTGTTAATCCGGCGTGCGTGGAATCCGGAATCTTCGGCCGAAACGCGCGATCTGCGACGGCCGTTGCGATTTGAATCCCCGTGAAATGATGCGGTTGGTACGGTTCTATTCCCGTGACCAGCTCGTAAAGTAAAATCCCATACGAGAACACGTCAGCGCGTTCGTCGTAATGTTGACTCTTAATCACCTCCGGCGACATGTATATGTACGTCCCGGTCTCTCCTGTGAGATCTTCTCCTCTTGGCGCAACAAATCGTGCCAACCCGAAATCCGCCACGAGCGCTCGTCCATCGACGCTCACGAACACGTTGCTCGGTTTCAAATCTCGATGCATCACGCGAGGCGTTCGCGACTCCAAATACGCGAACGCTCTCGCGATATCCAACGCCATCCCCAACCGCGCGCTTAGCGACCGTTTCTTCCCTTTATTTTCGTGCAACCACTGCTTCAGCGTCCCGCCCGGGGCGTACTCGCACACCACGCTCGCGTCTCTCCCGTTCGCGTTCGCCCCGTAAAACGCCAACACGTTTGGGTGTCTCAGCCTCGCCATGATTTCGCACTCTCTCACGAACGCTCTTCGCGCCAGCGCCCTTCTCGCGGCGTCATCGTCGTGTAATAGTTTCATGGTCTTCACCACCACGCGCGCGCCGCGCCAGGACGCCAGAAACGCTTCACCGGACGATCCGCAGCCGAGCGAGCGTTCCAACGCACAGCTCGACGATGGGACCTCGACGAGCCAATCATCGCGCGCGGCAACGTCGCGAAGGCGCGCGAGCTCGCTCGACGCATCGCTCGACGCGTCGTCCGCGCGCTCGGCGTCGGACATCTCGGGCGACGCGCCGCGGTGTGAAGGAAAAGGAAATGAATCAAGCGAGCGAATGTTGAATGTCTCTACGTTTTAACAGTCCTAACGCGTTTCTAATGCTAATGTCTTCTTCTCGTCGCGCTTTCGCTTGGCGTCGGCGAGGCGAGCGAGTTTTTCTTCGCGCTTCTTCGCCTCGAACGCGGCGACGGCGGCCTCGCTGTGTGAGGGGGCGACGTCATTGGCGCGCGCGCGCACATGGCGCATCAACCAAGCCTCGGTGACGCGAAGCGCGGTGGGATGGTTCTTGTACTCGTCCATTTCGCGAAGCGCGCTCAGGCGATTGGCCTCGTTCGCGAGCTCACCTCGGTTCGGAACGATTATGTGCGTGACGTTGGGCGTCACGCGGGACATGATCGTCGCGCCGAGCTCTTTGAGTCGTTGTTCGACGTGCGCTCGAGAACGAAACTGGTCGTACTCGCCGTTTCGCACGACGGCGATGCACTCGAGAGGGAAAGGTTCCAGCGGTTTCGGCGGCTTTTTTGTCTCCACGCGACCTATTTGATTCCACATCTCGCGCTGTCTTCGAACGGTTTCGACGTCCCCGTCGAGAGCAGAGATGATTTCCGCCTCCACTTTAACGTCGTCGTCTCGTTCGTCTTCGCTATCAATGATTACGACGACATTCTCCGTCTTTTTCTGCTTCTTCGCCCGCAACATCGACGACGCGCTGTTTTTGAAGTAATAGTCCAACCTATTGACGTCCTGCTTCAAATCCACCAAGTCCAAAAAGTGTTTGTTCACCAACTTTTCTCTATCCTTGGGCGTGATCGCGTTCACCGTCGGGGTGATTTTCTTCGGCTTTAAGAATTTTATAAATTCCCGCAACTCCGTGTAGCTCGAATGCTCGCTGTACGGAATCGCGTACGTGCGCGTGCGTCCTTCGTTTTCTATCCAGGGGTTCACGTTAAACCCGTCTTCGTCCATTTTCTTCGTATAACTCCAGCCGGTGGGCGAAAACGCGACGACGGCGCGCCATCGCGGTGCCTCCTTTGCCATAATTTCCATCATCGCGCGATGATTTGAGCCTTTTCCGAGGCCACACACGCGCACTTGGCATCGTGCGGCTTCTTCGGCGTCATCGTCTTCGCACACAAACGCATCATCGCGCCACCACCCGCTCAATTCGAGCGATTTCTTTCGTCTCGCCGTGACGCTCGCTCGACTCTGCGCCCCCTGACACACGGCTTGAATCGCCCGCTCCTTCCCGATCGAATACGACCCACACAAGAACAGCGTCCGCGATTCTCGCGCGAGTTCATCCCGCGCGATCTGTCTCATCTTATTCAGCACCACGTCTTGATCGGGAAACGTCCATTTCTTTTCGCAATACGTCGTATCCAGCATCACCTCATCCACCGATCCGTCCCGACACGTCGTCAACAACTCTCTCAGCGTCCCATCGTTCCGCACGCGCGCCGCCGCTCGAAAATCTCCGGTATGCAACAGCGTCTCCCCCGTTATTTTATTTCTAAAAAACACCAAACACGCGCCCGGGCAATGATTCGCGTCCACGAACGTCGCCTCCACGTCGTCCCCGCGCGTCCCGGCGCCTCGCAGCGTCGTCCCCCGTCCCAGCTCGCACCCGACCACGCGCTCGCGCTTCACGCCCAGGAATTCCACCACCAATCGCGCGGTTATTTCAGAGCAGTATATCTTCGCCTCATCGCCGTCCTTACCGAACGAGCCGCTCAGGCCGCAGTAATGATCCGCGTGAAAGTGCGTCAGCACGTAGCATCGCACGTCGGGCGATTGGAACGCGAATCCGTCCACGTTCACGCCTCGAAACGCCTTGCTCGCGAGTCGCTTGATCGCGCCCGTTTGCGACGCCATCGGCGCGCGCGCCGCGCGTCGAGACGACTCGACGACGCGGCGCGAACTGGCGTCAGACGCGCGCGTTGCGATGCCGTCGACGACGACGACGACGACGACGACGCGCGCCGTCGCGGGGCCGCGCCGCGCCGCGCGCGCCGCGCGGGTCCATCGTCGAGGGTTCGTTGGACCGTCGCGCGCGGTCGGCGCGCCGCGGCGCGCGCGCGCGCTCGCGCGCGACGACGACGACGACGACGACGAGGTAACGACCTCGAGCGGGACAACGCGCGAAAACGCGAAGACGCCGCGCGTGCTGTACGAAAACGACGCGGTGGTGATCGTGAATAAACCGCCGGGGGTGTCGTTTCACAGCGAATTCGAACCTGGGGCGCTGGCGCGGCTGCGCGCGAGTCGCGACGCGCGCGAAGAGCGCCTTCGCGCCGTGCACAGGTTGGACAAGGGCACGAGCGGGACGCTAGTGTTCGCGAAGACGGCGGACGCGGCGAAGAAACTGAGCGATGGGTTCGCGACGCGGGCGATCGTCAAGTATTACGTCGGGATTTCGGGGAAAAAGCCGAAGAAGAAGATGGGGACGGTGACGGGGGACATGGCGCGAGCGCGGCGAAAGGCGTACAAACTGACGAACACGAAAGATAATCCGGCGGTGACGAAATTCGTGAGCTTCGGAGCGAAAGGGCGACGAATGTTCATATTTCGACCGCTGACTGGGAAGACGCATCAGTTGCGAGTGTGCGCGAAATCGCTCGGCGCGCCGCTGTTGGGCGACGACGTGTATTCGGGGGCCGTCGCGGAACGATGCTACTTGCACGCGTGCGCGATACGCATTCCCGAATCTTTAGGCCTGGGACCGGCGATTCAGATAATATGTAGCCCAGATGAGGGCGAGGCGTGGGATCTCGAGGCGTTCGAGCGGCACTTTCCGAGCGCGTTGGCGAAAGATTCGGGCGCCTGGTTTGACGATCAACCGCTGCTGCGGTCGACGCTCGAGGCGATGACTGATGAGTCATCATGACAACGTAGACTAGCTATAGAAACAATAGACAAACAATTAGACAAAGAATACACGCGAGCGCTCAAAGTGGGATCCCGACCAAGACGTCGTCGCGAATGCCGCTTTGCGCGGGCATCTTGTGCAACGTCACGTCGTAAGCGTGCTCTCGTGCAAACTCCCCACGATCCGCCTCGATGGCGCTCTTCGCGCGTCTCGGAAGCGCGGCGAGAGGCTCGTTCGGATCGCTCGGATCCACGCCCTGGTGCCCGCTCCAATCGGCCAAAGTCGCGGCAGACATGTACGCTTCGAAATCGAAACCCGCGGCTCGCATCAGCCTCGACCTCGGCCGCTCGATGTCTTCTATTTTATCGAGCGAAATCAAATCGTTACGCATGCGATTCAAGCTTCGCATCCCACCCTCTTGAACTTTGCCCACGCAACAAGGCGCGATGACGAACGGGATTCTCGCTCGCACCGCGCTGTTTAACACTCGATCCGTTGCGCTCCCGCACACGTGCAGCGCCAACGCGCAGTCCGCCCCGAACGTATCGCCGTCTTCGATCAATCCGACCACCGCGCTGACGTTTGTCAACCCCGATTTCCGAATCCTCGAGTTTAAAATCTCAATGCTCGTCGCGTTCAAATCGACGCCGACGAAGTCGATTTCCGGAAACGTCGCCGCGCACGTCATCAAAACGTTCCCCGTACCGCATCCAAAATCGACGCACCTCTTTATCTCCCTTCGCCCTCGCAGCGAAAGTAGCGCTCGCAAGTGTTTCACGAACGTCATCACTTGATTCCGCTTCCGCATCCCTCGCTCTCGTCCACCCTTCTTATTCGTCCCGAACGGGTCCGCGCCCGGCGGCAGCCCGTCCCAGTCGACGCCGTCGTCCCGGTCTTCCTCCTCCTCCGCGTACACCGTCTCCCACGATCCATCGTCGTTCGCGCGTTCGAGCGGTCGCAGCGCGCGAAACTTCTCGAGCAACGCGTCCACGCGCTCGTTCGCGCGCGTCCTGCACCGCGCGCGGTTCCGTTTTCGGTGCGCGCGCTGTTTTATTCGCTTCGCCTCGGCGTCTTCGTCGTCGACGACGCACGGCGCGTCGTCCGAGCGCGACGCGAACGCCGCGCGCGCGCACCGCGGCGTTCGCGTCGTCGCGCGCGCGCGCGCGACGGCGCGATCGACGCCGATCGACGCCTGCGCGCGCGTCATGGCGTCGCGGCGCGGTGTCCCGGCGGGGACGCCGCGACACTTCGCGACGATGTCGGCGCGCGACGCCGAGACGCGCGCGCCCGCGACGGCGCGAGGCGGAACCGCGGTGCCGGCGCACGTGTTGGAGGCCATCTACGGGACGACGACGACGACGACGACGACGACGACGACGACGACGACGAAGACGACGGTGGTTGAGACGGCGACGAAAGCGGCGCGGTACGACGAGAGTTTGAAGACGTGGTGGCGCACGTACAGCGAACGGAAGAACGATGAGGAGGAGGAACACGTGGCGGATAGTTTGCTGTACGATTACAGACATCTGCCGAGGACGACGCCGGCGCCGAACTTTCGAGAGGATCGATTGGCGCCGACGTCGACGAAGGAGACAAAGGAGACAAAGGAGACAAAGTGAACTGTGTACGATGGTGATTAGCAATAACGATGACGTGTAAAACTAGTAGAAATTTTTGTGATTTGATGGCGACGATGCGCGCGAGAGATGAGCTCACGGCCAAGACGCGCCAGCCATGACGGCTTCGACTTCGGCGACGGTGCGAGGAACGCTCGTCCAAGACTGGCAACCGTCGGCGGTGACGACGACGTTATCTTCTAATCGTACGCCACCCATCGATCGACACGCGTTCACGCGATCGGCAACAAAATATTGCTTGATGTCGGATCCGTCGGCGAGAGCCCTGTCGAGCAAAACGTCGATGAAATAGCATCCCGGCTCGATCGTCATGACGTTGCCTTCCTTCATCAAGGATGCTGTTCTGCAATTCTTCAATCCAGGCTCGGTGCTCCGCGCGGGTGTTCCCGGGAGCCCGTAACCACCAACATCGTGCGTGTCCACGCCGAGGTGATGGCCGAGACCGTGCGGCATGAACGTGGCGCTCACTCGTTTCGCCATCATCTCGTCGATGTCGCCGACGAGAAAGCCGCCATCGACCAACGCGCGCAGAATATGCGTTTCCGCGAGACGCTGCAAGTCGAGCCACGCGCATCCAGGCTTCAACGCTTTCAACACCGCTTGATGCGCGGCCAAAACGCCCTCGTAGATGATTTTCGCGTCCGGGGTGAACTTTCCACCAGCCGGAACCGTCGTCGTGATGTCGGCGGCGTAGCAGTGGTACTCCGCGCCCATGTCCATCAACACTAAATCGCCTTCTTTGATTTGCGCCGAGTTCGGGGCGCCAGCGTGACCGTAATGCAACGTTGCCCCGTTTTTACCCGCGGCGCAAATCGACGTGTACGACTCGTTCCGCATCCCGCCTCGACTGTAACACGTGTGCTTGAACAACGATTCGAGTTGATACTCCATCATTCCCGGCTTTAACGAGCGAATCACCTCCACGTGCGCCATGGAACTAATCTTGCTCGCGTATTTCAAAACCTCTTGCTCGCGCGCCGTCTTCACCGTGCGAAGCTCGGTGATGACGTTGAACAAAGCGTCTGTGGCGTCGATCTTCGTCGCCCCCAGCGCGGCTTCCAATTCCGCCCCCAAACCGTCCGTCACGTCCCCACTGTCCGAGTTCACCCCTTTTAACACGTATATCTTGGTGTCTAACGCCTTCAAGTACCCCTCGAACTCGTCCGCGTACATCACCTCGTCCACGAGATACCGTTCCGCGTACGATTCGCGCGTCTCGATGGCGCCCATCCAAATCGCGTACTCCTCCGGTAGTCTCGGCACGAACAGCGTCGACTTCCCCGTCCTCGCGTCCAACGCGCCGTGACAATCGCCCTCCAGCACTCCGAACATCCAGTGAAAGTACGACTCCTGTCGAAACAACGGTTCGTTATCCGTCGAGTATCGTCGCGTCTGCCGGCCGCCCGTCATCGCGACGACGCCGTCGCCGTCGCCGCGCGCCCGCATCGCCTCCACCGCGCGCGCGCGGTTCTCGCGATGTAATTCATACGACACGCGCAGGGTGTCTTGTCCCCGTTCGAACGTCGCGCGCGCGCTTTCGGCGCGCATGACGCACGCGTCGCGTCGTCGCTCCGCCTTCGTCGACGCACCGCGACGACGCGCGCTCGCGCTCGACGACGCCGCGACGCGCGCGCGCGCGAGCATGCGACGCGCGAAGCGTCGCGCGCGTCCGACGTCGCGTCGCGTCCGGCGTCGCGTCGCGTCGCGTCGGTCTGCGTCTGCGTCTGCGTCACTGTCGAGCGCGTCGCGGCGATGTCGACGCCGCCGACGCCGACGGCGCGGCGTCGCGCGCGGCGTCGCGCGCGCGCGACGCGCCTGCTCGCGCTGCTCGCGGCGGTCGTCGCGCGCGCGGTGACGCGCGCCGAGGCGCGCGCGACGGCGCGACGACCGACGACGCTCACGCCGGGGACGCGCGCGCGGGACGTCGAGCTGGCGTTCGGACGCGCGCACGCGTACGACGTGCGAGATCTGAAAGCAAACACGGCGTACGAGGTGAAGGTGTCGTACCGAGCGACGAGCGCGGCGGCGATCGCGGTGGAGTTGGACTCGGGATGGCTCGGCGGCGGCGGGTGGTTCGGCGGCGGCGGCGGTTGGGTCGGCGGGACGACGTCGGATGGACGCACGGAGCTACGGAGGAGGCTGCTGAACGTGGAAAAGTTAGTGTTGAGCAGACGGACGCTCGGGGAGGGGATGACGCGCGCGCGCGTCGTGGTGCGAGCGGAGCGGGAGGGGGTGTATTGGGCGGGCGCGACGGCGCCAGAGTACGTGACGTACGACGTCGAGGTGCAGCCGCTCTTCGCGGCGGGGAAGTTTGGGGAGATTCCGAGACAGTCACTGGGGATGATTTGCGTCTGCGTCGCGTTCGTGGCGCTCGCGATCGCGGGAGCGAGATTCGTGGGCGACGACGTCGTCTGGCGCGCGTGCGACGCGCTAGACGCGCGGAAACGACAATACGCCGCCGCGCACGCGTCGGCGGCGGATGGGCTCGATGACGCGATGAACGTTTCGCTTCGCGAGACGGTTCCGGTGCCCGTGACTACGATAACGAGCGACGATTGATCGATCCGCCTATGTATTAAAAAATTTCTATTGAGTCGTCTAACGCTAATTTTTCTCGGCGTCGCGTCGCATCGCCGCCACGTCCTCCATCATCGTCTTCATCGCATCGCCGTTCAAATTTCCCGTCACCCCCATCACGGGATCGCCGAACGCGGCGACGTCGATCTCCGGTTCCCCGACGCACACGCTCGGCCAGTGAAACTTGGCGCACGTCCGCCGAAGCTTGGTCAGCGAAAGTCGCAGCACCTTCTGCGAACCGTCGCTTTCCAGCTCCCAATACGAATCATCCTTCACTATTGCCCGAGTCAACTCCCCGTCCAGCAGCGTCTGTCCTCGCACGCGAACCGTCGCCGCGGTGGACGTCAGCGTCACCTCGCACTCGCGGGACGTCGCGTCCGCGGGCGCGGCGAAGCTCACGACGATCTCATCTTCGCTCTGCGTCCAAGCGTACCTCGCGGTCGTTCCACCGCATTGTTCTTTCGTCAACGACACCATCGCACCGGTGTCGGACGCGCGCGCGAGGTTGCCATCGCGCGCGAGTTTCGCCAACGCACTCTTGAGACGAATTTGCTCGCGCTCGAACGCGCGCCCGTCGTCGCTTCGCTCGCGTCGGCGATGGCGACGGTAATACCAAATCGTCGTCGCGGCCGCGACGACCGCGACGGTCGCGACCGCGGCGGACGCGCGCGGCGCCATGGAGCGCGTCCACGCGACCGGCTGTCGGGTGATTTCAAATTTTCAAATTTCAAACGCGAACGACAGAACGCGAGCGACGAACGAGACGCGCGATTTTAGCCGAGACGAAGGAACCTTTTAGAATTGGTGGTGTTAATTTTTTGAACACCAGTGTTTTCGAGACGCGTCGAGAGACGCGTCTTGAGTTTGTTTCGCTTGCGCGTACGTAGACGTCGGTCGGCGTTTTAAAAAAACGCTTAACCGCCGAAACCGTACAAGGTGCGGCCTTGGCGCTTGAGCGCGTAGACGACATCCATGGCGGTGACGGTCTTTCTGCGGGCGTGCTCGGTGTACGTGACC
>MDSX01103791.1_pt1 | contig 12493 bp, 8 predicted proteins | sample 811141 | NCBI WGS metagenome assembly MDSX01 (sample SAMN05326642, study PRJNA326480) | marine metagenome | isolation source: seawater | place: Atlantic Ocean: South East | collected 2010
TAATTTCGATAACAGATCGATTCGAATTTAAATCATTTAGGTCCGAAATTTTATGAATTAATGAGTAATCTAAATCCCACATTTGTGCCCAACTAGAGAAATCTAATGTATGTGAGTTTTTGATTGTATTCATTATAAAATCTGGTGTGCCTTCTAAAGATTTTACGTGATCGAAAATTTTTCCACCTCCATTATTTATGACAAAAATATGAACATTCGTTTTATTGATCTGTTCTAAAAACCATAATGAATTTAAGTCATAAATTGTAGTTAAATCACCAAATATACCGAAAGAATTATTGTAATCTTTTGAAATGCCAAGGAATGTTGAAATGTTTCCATCAATTCCATTGACCCCTCGGTTGGCATAAAAATCATTACCTTTGTCAGATTGAGTTGCTGCAAATTGCCATTCTCTGATTGGAAGACTATTACCCAGAAAAACCATAGAGTTATTAGGTATTATTTCAGATATTTTTCTTATAAAAGATGGCTCACTGTTTGGATGTTTTTTTAATAAATCATCAATTCTTTCTGATTCAGTGGAGGAAGTAGAAATGTTAGAGCGCTTACGAATCTTTACATTATTCCAATTAACAGAATTGATTACATCAGATGGTCTTGATAAACCTGGAAGGTTATTTTGTGTAACCGATAAAACTTTAATCTCTTCATTGTCTTCTAAATCTCTCCAGAAACGGCAGCTTGGAATTCCTCCAATTCTTAAAATTCGCTCCGCATTAATCTCTGATGGTTGTAAGGATGAAATTTTTTCTCTTAACCCTGATACCGATTCTGCATAGGTTGGACAATTAGACTGTTCTATAAAACGTAATACAGGTTTTCTTAATTCAGTACTGAGTGTGCCTACAATAATATTTATTGTTTCATCAGTATCAAAAAAATCTTCTAATAACTTGGTGTTTGATGAGGTTTCATCATTTATTGAAGGTGAAATATTCGAATGGTTAAGAGTATTTAGGTTGAGTGATTTAAGATTAGGTTCTTCTAAGTGGACATTAATGTGTAAAGGTTGATTGTATTTCCATTTATGGAAATCAGTCTCAGCATATTGTCCAAATATATCTATTTGATTGATTGATTGTGGTGCTCCCGAATTTTGATATCTGGTTGGTCTGTCAGCAGTTAATAATATTAATGGCGCTGATTGATAGTAAGCTTCGATGCATGCCGGTAAAAGCTCTGCGACAGCTGTTCCAGAAGTGGTGAGTATTACGACAGGCTTATGTGTTGATAATGTCCTTCCTAAGGCAAAAAACGAGGCTGATCGCTCATCTGGATGAGAATAATATTCTAGATTGTTAATATTGAGAATAGAATAAATGAGTTCAGCATTTCTTGCTCCAGTCGACATTACAAATTCTGATGCTCCAAGTGATAGACACTGTGAGATCGCATCTAATGAATTAGTAATATGTATATTTTTATTCACACTCAAAGGTCAAATTCATTTTTGACCCAGTGACGTTTTAATGCAAGTTCATCCCACTCATTCTCAAGAATACTATTTTCAGTTATTCCACATCCTGTAGGTAATGAAATGATCGAATTATCAAAGAATAAGCCTCTAATCATTATAAATGAAAAAAATGACTGATTAAGTTTTACTCCAAACGGAGCGGCAAACATTTCAGGGGTTGATGAGCATTCACGAAAAGATTTTAATTGTGAAAAATTACCACTATTCCTTGGTACCGTTCCTACAGCAGGAGTTGGATGAATTTGTTTCAGAACTTCCGTTATCGATACCTTTTGATTTAGTTTAATGTGTATATCAGTTAAAAAATGAACAATTCCACCGAGGTTGTGTGTTTTTCTCTCTGATTCTGAAAGTTTCCCATATTTCCCTAATCTTCTTCTAAGAGAATCAACAACGATTTGATGTTCGATTTCCTCTTTTTGATCTAACAAAAAATTCTCTAGATTTGATTCAGGCGATGTTCCTGCTAGAGCCATTGTCCGAATGGCTTTGTCGTCTATTTCAATTAGTACCTCTGGAGATAAACCAACAAAACCGCAGCTACCATTTTGAAAAGCATATAAGAATGAAGGCCCTTTATTTTGGGCGCCGTTAATTATTAAAGATCGCATTAACGATTCTTGATCATCTGTTCGAGCAGTACTTGAAACTACCGGAACCGTTTTTTTTAAAAATCCTCCTTTTATTGATTTCTTTATATCATTGAATTGAACTTCAAAAGATTCCAACGACGGATCATTCCAAGATAGTTGGTTTGTAGAATTATTCTGAAAATTTGTTAAATCGGTCTTATCAAGTAACCTCCAAGAATTAGGAATCAACCAAGGATTTTGATTAGTTAAATCATAATTGTTTAGATAAAATGAAACTCCTGATTCAGCCGGTTCATCAGATGAAGTAAATGGTCCTTCACCATAGACGAAATTTCCTTCAGCGTTCTTTACTAATGCATATTGTTGTGTATTAAACACATGAAAAATACGAAATAAGGTATTAAATGGATCTTAATTAGAGTAATTCTAGTATTCCCAACGGGCACGGATTCCAATCATTTGTGGAAGGCCAACAGTACCGGCATTCAAATCTGGAGTTATATTTACGTAATAAGTTTCATCAGACAAATTGCCTCCAAATATGCTTAGTTCGTAGCCTGATTCAGAGCGATATCCAAGAGTTGCATTAACAACGGTGTATCCATTCTCCATAAAGGAGCTATTATTTTGGTCATTAAAATATACTTCACCTTGATGAACTAGCTCAACTCTTGCAAATACACCAGAATCGTGACTGTAATTTACGGCTAATGATGCGTCTAATTCTGGAACAAACGGAGCTTTGTTTCCAGATAGATTACTGCCACTAATCGGATCTATATAATTTGTTAATTCGGTTGTGGTTTTACCTAATGATCCTTCTAAAGTGATTCCAGAGAAAATTTCTGCACTCAATTCAATTTCAGCTCCATATGATCTGGCTTCATCTGCATTTAAAATTGCATAGTCTGTAGCAACTAGTGATCGTTCAACCTGATAATCGTCAATGTTGTTGTGAAAGATAGCAAAATTAGTTCTAACTTTATCATCAAGCCACCTCTTCTTTAATCCAATTTCTTTTGTCCAAGACTGCTCTTCATTAAATTGAGCTAATTCTGGATTGTCAATGAAGGCACTGTATCCACCTGATTTGTATGCAATACCTGAGTTTAGGTATATCAATGAACTGTCACTTAGTTCAAAATCAATGCCTGCACGAGGGCTAATAAATGAGTAATCAGAGCTCTCATTAATGTTTGGAACTGGTCCAGAAAGACCAAATGCATTACGATTTAATGATTTATCGTATTGATCACCTCGCAGTCCTAAATGGATTCCGATACTGTCAATTCCATTATATGTAAGTTGACCAAATAATGAGTAGCTTTCTTCATTAAGAGAATAATCGGTTGTTGTTGTAACTGGTGCAAATCCACCACCAAATTGTGGAGGAAGAGGAATAAAAAAGCTTCTAGTAGTGTTGCCCTCTACTTCACTATCACCGTATGCTGCACCAGCGGCCCAGTCCCAAACTCCGCCTTCTATAGAAGAAAATCGAAATTCTTGGCCTCTAGATTCTTGAGTTTGAAAAATTTTTGATTCACTTCCAGGGTTAGGACTAAAGTCTAAATCAAAATGATATGGATTGAGCTCCCAATTTCTTCCATATGTGACAGATAGAAAATCAAAGGCGTCACCAGAATTTTTAATTCTCAGTGAAAGCGATTCTGTCTCTTGGATTGCTGAACCAACTATATCAGAATTGAGGGTAAAGGGATCTTGACCAAGAGGTGTTAGCCTATGAGATCCATCATTGAAATCATCAAATGAGGCCGATAGCGAAATTTCTAGGTTGTCATTGGGATTCCAATAAAGTGAGCCACTGTAAGAAAGATGATCTTGAAAATCTGGTGATGTATTGAGAAATGGGTTGTTTAAAAAGCCGTCTCTTTCATAATGACTAAGCCCTATTCTATATGAAATAGTATTTTCGTCGTTTAAAGGCCCCATTAAGCTGCCGCTGACTGAGAAAGCATCGTAATCTGCAACACTTGTTGTAATAGAGGCCTCTAATTTGTCACTTGGGCGTTTAGACTCAATGTTGATTACGCCTCCATAAGAGTTAACTCCAAATAAGGTGCTTTGTGCCCCTCGCAAAATCTCCACTTTTTCTGTGCCATAAAATGATGCAGTATGAGAATAAACGTTTCCAGAAGGTACATCATCAACGTATTGCACTACAGATGGAGAACTAAAAAATGGAGTGTTGGTTAGGCCTCTGATAGAAACCACATCACCGAATGAGCCTATGCCCGTATCTGTTTTTGAAAAATTGGGTGTCAAATCAGCTAATTGCCGGTCATCGAATCTATTTAACATCCTAAGATCATCGCCACTAAAAGCGGTTGCACTCATAGGCCAAGATAAATACTTGCTGAGATCACCGTATATCTCAATGCTTTCTAATTCTTCAGCATTCTGAGATTTTAAAATTAAATTAGAAAAAATTAGTGCTATAAAAAAAATAGAGAGCTTCATTATGTTATAGATGAGGGTTTTTGTTAGGTGTTTTTACTTAAAAGCAGTTTTTATATTACATCTATTTACACGTAGTCTAGTTATATTTACAAAATAGGTAGAATTTTATTTTTGTTTTTTATATTTTAAAGAAATGTCATCAAATAAAATTTCTTTACCTGAATAAGCTGTGCCCCATATTGATGCCTTTTCCTGTCCAGGTGTGCCATCATGGGAATGGCTTATAACTGGCTCTTCAGAAGCTTTTGAGCCTTCATCCCATACCCACCCTCTAATCAGTGACTGATCGTTAGAATATTCAATTTTGAGTTTCAGGTTCGACCATTTTTCTGGATTCCATTTAAATGGTACTGATTTAATAGCTTCTTCATTCTTTACTAATTCAACAGTGTTGTTCGAAGGTACTACTCGCAGTCTGAAACCAGAAATGCCATGAAGACCTATTCCAAATCTGGGGAAACTTCTCCTCTTTTTAAAGCCTCTGACTTTAACTTCCAATGTGGCTGAATTTTTAATCGAGGGACCAAAGATTACTGCGTTTTCTGTAAGAGGCTCAGATGCCATTTGAAGATGTTTCTTGCCTTCATCGTTTGCCTCAACTTTGAACAAACCATCTATTTCCATCATGTCATTGGGAAATGAGTTTAGCTCATATGATTCAAAGTTATTTTTGTATATATTATCAGCATTTAAATAACTGATTAGTGATAGAAAAATAAATGATAATCTCAATAATTTCATTCCGATTTGATTCCTTCTAGTAGTTTTCCTTTAATTGTTAATTGTGTCGCTAGGTAACAAAATATAAAGCTACCAATCACAATGCTTAAAGTCATTGTCAGTAAAAGTTTGATAGGTACCTGTTGTGATGTGGATAATGATGACGGTGAAATAGTAATAATTGATGAAACTACCCCGATTATGATACCAATAGAAACCAAAAAAAGATGTTCATATAAAATAATTTTCTTTATTTTTGATTTATTGAAGCCAATAGCTCTCATTACAGAAAGTTCGCTTCGTCTTTCTAAAACACTTCTTGCTATAATTATACCAACACCAAGAGTTCCAACGAGAACTCCAAGGCCTCCTAAGACACTAAAAATTGATATATATGTGTTTTGAACATTAGAATATTCTTTTAGTCTTATATTTGAATTTATTAGATCAAAGCCCCTTAACTCTAATCCTTTAGTTAGATCTTTCGAAACGGATTGCTCATCTTTTGAATTTGAATCAATAAGAAATGTGTTATATCCACCAACTGTCGGGAACAATTCAATAAAGTGATCTTCTGAAATAGCCAAACTTCCTTGAAGAATGGAGTTCTCAAGTAAACCAACAATCATAAGCGATTTTGTTTCTCCATTTCCATCAACGATTTCAATTGTATCTCCAATTTTCTTCTTCATTGCCCACATTACTGATGCCTTATCACCTATTGCTGGAATTAAGTTATCTGAGGTTTTATTAAATAGAAGTTTCCAATTTGAATCTGTTTTATTTGATGCTGAAAACCTGAAGGAGTTTCTTTTTGATAGATCGTTTGGGGTTACTCCTAAAATTCTTGGGTTATTTGCGTAACTTAGATTCTGACAACTGGCTTCCTCAGAATTCATCAATGTTCTGAGAGGATAAAATTTTAGTTGCTCCACCGAATAATCTTCAATGCCAAAGTTATCTCTGATTTTGGGATCATTAAGATTTTCATATATAGGTAGTGTAGAGGTTGCGTAAAATTCAAAACCTCCGGTACCGGAATTATTGGAGGTAGTTGGTTCGTCACCTAATCTAAAAGCATTTACTGATAGAACTAAAAATATTCCTAATGAAACGGTTGAGACTACGGCGAGTGACCTGCTTGTTTTTCTAGATGCGTTTGTTGAACCAATTCTAAATAAATTCAGTTTTTGTATCTTTCCTGTTTTTCTTAAGTATATGGAAAAAAATATAATGAATCCCAGAAGAATTAGAAAACCTGATCCAAAAAATGCACCAGCAAGCTTTTCTCCTTGTAATGATCGGCTAAGAAAAATCAGCGCTACTCCAATTGTAAAACATACTATTACCAATAAGTATTTAACCAATGAGCTTCCTGTTGAAAGAAATGTTTCATAATTCCCAATAGTAGAATTAAGAAGATTCTTTGGTGTTACTTTGGTTAATTTATTTATTGAAATTCTTGTTACGAAATAACTAAAGAAAACAATCACTATAAAAGAGATAACAAAGGAAGATGTTTCATATCCATAAATGAAGTTAACACCTGGAGCTGCATCAGACCAGATGCTAGCAAATCCAGCCAAAGCTAGCTTAGTATAAATGCTGCCTCCAAATAGGCCCAAAAAGGCTCCTACTATTAACGGAATAAGTAATTCTAGTATAAGAATAAGTCGGATTTTCTTAACTGTGAAGCCAAGAGACCTTAAGGCACCAAGTTGAACTGACCTCGATTCAACACCAAATGAGCAAAGTACAAAACATAATAAAAGTGAAGATATTATAAGAAATCCACTTAATGAAGCAAACAAGGAACCAAAATCTAATGAGTTTTCATACGAAGAGATCGCATTATTATAAATGTCAATTTTACTCATCCCAATGTCAGTCAATTTAATATTGGATCGTAATGATTCGAGGAATTGGTCTTTGCTGAAATTTGTTTCTTTTATCAAAATTGAGGTGCACATACCAAACCGATTTCCCCATAATTCTTGAGCCCTATCTAAATTGATGAATACTTTGGGAGTTGAACGGTATTTATCCCAATACGATTCATCAACATCACGAATTTTTTTTGTGTCCAAAGGCATTCCGCTCTCCCAGCTTGCCAATGACTTAGCTGTGTCTAAACCTGGAAAATCGGGCACCCATTTTTTAGATAGCGCATCATTATCCTTATCGATGAAGCCTGTCACTTTAAATGATAATATATCTTCAATATCCTCTTCTTTATTATCATCAAAACCGTCACCGATTATTTTGAATTCACGTGAGTCGGTCACTCCATAAAAAGTTAAATTAACTTCATCCTTTAATTTAACATCTAGCCCTCCATTATCAGTGTCTGCACCCAGCCAACTATTTAAAATAATTTCATTTCGTGTGGGAGGGGTTATGCCAAGTAAATTTGATCCAATTTTCCCAATTCCTGTGCCTACTGAATATGGGACGGTCTTATCATTGGCGATGATATCATTAATTAAGTATGAAATTATAGGTTCTGAGTCAGAGTGAATTTTTTTTACCGCATCTTCAACTTCTTGACTAATAAAAACTCTTTCGCTGATTAACTCAGTAAATCCATTGTGAGTACTTCGATAACTAAGCTCTAGATCCTCTAAATCCCAATGATTAACTATAGCCTCATCAAACCCATCAATCTTACTTGTTATCACAAGGTTACATCTGTCAACTTTACCAGACTCCTCCTGTAATAACTTTAAAGGTACAAAAATATTTAATGTGGACTTTTGTTCAGCCAATATGCTGAACTGACCGCCTTTATCTGCAGGGATTATATTTGTTATTTCACCCGAAATTGTGCCAATTTTTTCCGTTTCTCCTGATAATGGAGCATCTTTAGAAACGCGACCTGGTAATTCATATTTAATTATTACTCGATCTCCAACACTGAGGTTCTTTTGTGCAGCTAGAGACTCATTGATAGCAATATAGTCATTAGATGATATTTCATTATTAAATAAATTCCAAAATTGCGGATCTACACCATTAATATTTATTGAATTAGACCTAATACTTTTGTCAGGTGTATTTAATGTTCCAGGGAATCTGAGTATCCCAGAAATATGATCTGTCTTAAATTTTTCTGACAATTTCTCAACAAAGTCATCAGTGACATATCTGTCTCCAGTAATCAAAGCTGAATCGATAGAGCCTATTCTTTCAAAGGCTTTTGACTTTAGTGTTTTCTTAACAGAATCGCCAACTAAAAGCGAACCTGCAAGAATTGACGAAGCAAGAAAAGTGCCCAAAAGAAGGCACACTGACAGACGCCAATTATATATTAATCCTTTAAGAGATAACCTTAGAATGCTCATTAAGATTCAATGAAATCATGGTTTTTAAAAGATAATCTTCTCTTCATTTGTGACGCTATATCGACATCATGAGTGACAACAACTAATGAGGTGCGATTGTTAACACAAAGACCTTTCAAGAGATTAATAATTTCTTCACCTCTAGATTTATCAAGAGAACCAGTAGGTTCATCTGCCAATATTAAATTTGGTTTATTTATTAATGATCTTACAATGGCAACTCTTTGTTTTTCACCACCTGAGAGTTGTGAAGGAAACTTATGACCTTGTTCATTCAAACCGACCTCTTTCAAAAGACTCTCTGCCTCATCAATGATAATGCCATTATTCTGTTTGTTGTTTAACGCTATCGTGGGAAGAATAACGTTCTCTATGACTGAAATTTGGGGTAGTAAGTAATGGGATTGAAAGATAAAACCTATGTTCTCAGCCCTTAATTTCGATAACTGATCATCATTCATATTAGTTACATTTTCACCTTTGAATAATACTTCGCCACTATCGGGTTTATCCAATGTGCCTAAGATATTAAGCAATGTAGTTTTACCACAGCCTGAAGGTCCCACTAGAGAAATGGATTCATCAAAATTAATTGAAAGGTTAAATGCGTTTAGAATGTTCCTTTTAGGATTGCCTTCACCTTCAGAGTAACTTTTAAAAATATCCTTTAGTTCAATTATCATTTCTTTATCCATCGGGTTGCCTTAAATTCATATTTTTCATATGTCCCTTCAGGAACAACGTTAATAGGAATTCGTAAACTCAACGTAGAATTGAAATCATTTGATAATGATTTTATTATATCCGTCTCAAGTGAGGAATCACTTATTTCAATATTCAGTTCGATTTCTTTCATCGAATTTAATGTAAATAGCAGCACTCTGTATTCTTCAATAACATCGTATTTTTGTATTATTGCGTCAATCGAACTAGGGAAAATGTTAACTCCCCTAATTATGTGCATGTCATCATTTCTTCCTAATATACCATTTCTAAATGTGAGTGTATCAATCCCGTTAATTGTTATATTTCCTTTCTCAACAATATCACCAGTTTTGTATCTCAATAATGCGTTATCACTGCGTTTTAGAGTGGTTAAAACAAGTTCGCCCGTTTCCCCAAAATTGACTTCCTGTTCAGATTCAATGTCGATTACTTCTGCAAGATGGAATCCAGGCAACATGTTTAAATATGATGATCTCTTAGGGTCCTGATAAGTAACTGGACCAACTTCGGTCATTCCGTGATGGTCAATGACTTCGACATTACCCCATAGACGACTAATTTTTTGTTTAACTTCAAGAATGCTTCCTCCAGCTTCACCTGCTACGATGATTTTTTTAACATGCACCTTGTGATTGTCCGTCAATAATTTTCCCAGTCTTAAAGCGTATGTAGGTGTGGATAAAAGAACTGTTGCAGATGTGTCATTAAGTAATTTCAACCGTCCATTTGAATTTAGTCCACCGCCAGGAATTGTCATAAATTGCATTTTTGAAGCAGCCTCATAAGCTGTCCAAAAACCTAAAAAAGGCCCAAAAGAGAAAGCAAAGAACAATTTGTCTGCTTTTGGATTTAACCCAGCATTACTAAAAATAATGCTCCACGCTTCAAGCATATGATTCCAATCATCTATAGAATCAACCCAAAAAATTGGCTCAGAGGTAGTTCCACTTGTTTTCGAAAATTTAGGATATTGATTTTGATCTTTTACTAAATTTGAACCAAATGGCTTGTTATTGGTGTGATCTGTGACTATTTCTGATTTCGTTGTAAAGGGAACTCTTGATGTAAAGATTTCCCTCGTGACATGGTCAGTTGAATCAATGCCGGCAGCTTTAAGTTTTTTGTAATTTAATGAATCACAATTCTTGAGTTGTTTATTAATGAGCTCCCTAAGAGTTTTGATTTCTTCATCCTCAGGCATCTCAAGAAATATTTAATTAATAATTAAATATAATTATTGATCAGTTTTAACTGCTGGTGGAGGTCCGTGTGCTTTGGAACCTTGCGGCTTAAATTTTGTTACAATACAACCGCCAATTGCTGCCATAGCGACACCTAACCAAAAGAGTTTAGGCACTGAAGTAATACCTCCCGCTGGAGGATCTGTAATTATTGATATTAGAGCATTTACAACAGGTGCACCGGCAAAGATTATTGCCATGACAACTGCAGGGTGTCCTTTGGCGCCAAAGGCAAGTAAAACTCCGAATGCTCCAATAGCTCCAACAATTCCTGCTATGAATGACCAGGCCATACCCTTGCCTGACATGGACCAACTTGCATCTTTAACGAGCAATACAACTATTGGGGCGGCTACTGCGGTAACAAAATAAGCAATGCCTACCCAAAGAAATGCTTTGTATCGTCCATTCTCTGGGTCACCCATGCCAATGGCTCCCTTGTGTAAAAATATTCCATAAACACCCCATGATGCTACAGTCATTAATGCGAAAAATAACCAGGTCATACTTTTCTTTTTTGGTTTATCTATAGTTTCTGAATTCATTATTAAATTACTGCAGCTAATTATTTAGAGCTGGTAATAATTTCATGATTTTATCAGGTATTTTAATAGATGCCATACCTGATTCGCTGAATTTCACACAAACAACTATTAGTGAACCCTCTGCAAAGATTATATTGTTATCAGGAGATGAAAATAGAATACAATATTCGATTGTTTTGGATGATATCTTTGAAATAGTTAATGATATTTCAAATTCCTCTTCGAAATGTAGAGGATTTTTGTAGTCACATGAAGCATGAACTCTAGGCCATCCTATGTTCTCACCGTTATCATCGCTCATTGTTGTAACTGATAATCCCAATGACCTATAGAATTCATGCTCACAATCTTCCATGTATGGGAAAAAAGAGGCAAAATGAACTATTCCAGCTAAATCGGTATCTGAGAAAGAGGGTTTTCTTGTTTGTTTAAAATGTGGATTCATCAGAAGCGTGATTAATAATATTCAAAAATTATAAATATTAAAAAGAGAGCTAAGAAAATTAACTCAATAATAGATATAAACGTTTATATATGATTGATCTTAAAACGTTTAAGATAATTATGCAACAAGGCCGTGGGATAGCTTGTTAGGAACGGTTGCAAAATCTGATACAGCATTAAAAAGATCAGTAAAATCCTTAAAAACATCCCCTATTAAACAATCTGTAAGATCGGATCTCATTCCAGGATGAGATTTGATTAGATCGCCAAAACTAAAACTTTCATCATAGAATGCGTAAACTAGAGCTCTCATTGACTCAATACCATGACACAACTCTTTTCCGTAGTTCTCAAATTGTTTTGCAGAGAAATCATTGTTGATCAAGGCGGTTGAAACAGCATCAGCTGCCATTTCCCCACTTTTCAGTGCGAGGAAAACACCTGATGAGAAAACTGGATCTAAAAAGGCAAACGCGTCCCCTACTAGTAGCAATCCATCATCAGCACAAAACTCTGAACGATAAGAGTATTCACCAGTAGACCAGTATTTTCCAAATTGTTCACCCTGTGATAAGTGCTCTTTGATCCACTGATTGTTTTGTATCTCACGGGCGAATATTTCTGCAATATCGTTACCCTCTCTGTATAAATAGTCCCTCTCTCCAACGATACCAACGCTAACTATATCCCCTTCTAGTGGTATATACCAAAACCAACCCTTACCAGGAAGATAAGCAACAGTTGTCGAACCAGCGTCTAAACCAGGATCCCTAAGGGCACCTTTATAATATGTCCATAGTGCAATTTTATTTAATTTGGGATCACGTTTTTTCCACTTCATTTTGTTTTGAACGAAGGTGTCACGACCTGAAGCATCAACCACCATTGGTGCATTCAGTTGATA
>MDSX01095883.1_pt1 | contig 12492 bp, 10 predicted proteins | sample 811141 | NCBI WGS metagenome assembly MDSX01 (sample SAMN05326642, study PRJNA326480) | marine metagenome | isolation source: seawater | place: Atlantic Ocean: South East | collected 2010
CCGTTGTAAAATTGCTCCCAATTTATAGTATCATCACCAAAATTACCTGTACTTAGATGCGCCTTGACACTCTTATATGCTATGCCGCCATATTTTACTATTGCGTTTAATCCGTAACTTGTGCCACTACTCCAATCAGTTAAATATTTTGTACCTACTGCAATTATTATCCATTTATCAGTAGTAGAACTTACGCTTTGGTCAACATTTTCTGCATCAGTATGAAAATCTGTAGAAGCATGTGCTACTTGACATGTATACAACGAACCTTGAAATAATACAATATCGCCTGTGTTATAATCTGTTGCAGTAGTCCAGTTTCCTATAAAAGATCTACCGCTAGTCATTACAATCCAACGAGGTTGAGGAATTGGTGGGCTTGATCCTTCTACAGTTGCTTCTTGATCTGTTCTAAATGCAGCACTTGCAGTGTGTGTTACTATACATACAAAAGACTTACCGTTTACTCTTACAACATCGTCCCTTATATAGTCTGCACCAGCTGTCCAATCACCCTTCCAGTTATACTTAAATCTATCAATTGAAAATTCTGCCATAATTAGTATCCTTGTCCGTCTGGGTTATAACTTGTTGGGTTTTTTAAAACTGCATTATCGTCACCGTCACTGTAAGATGGACTACTTATTGCATCCGGATATACATATGCTTGAGACAATCTTTGAATAAACTGTCCGTCTACAGGATCTACAAAATATGTTAGTGATCTACTGTCCCATTTGAATTGAGGATACCTTACATTATCATAAAGTTTATCATGATTTTCATCTATGCCGCTTAAAAAATCAATACCTTCTTCAAAATCTAAATAGTTTTCTTCGGCAATACCAATGTTATTAACAACAACAATATTCTCGTCGCCTCCTGCTAACTGATCTGATTTCATTAAAAATAATTCACCGTCTTCATTTCTACGTACTCCGTAAAAATAACGTTTTATAAAACTATCAATAACGTCAGTTGGACTTGTGCCTATATAATATGTCATTATGTAATCTCCACGTAGCTAACTATCACATCAACTGAATCATCTACACTTGATCTAACAAGTAATTGATTACTAGGTGCTAAAACTAATTTTTCACCTGTACTTACTGCACGTAAACTTGTTCCTGCTGGTAATATGCTATCTTTCAAATAATATCCTGTAACACTTGTATCGTCTTTTATTAGTACATCGCAATAGATAAATTGATCTGTAAGGTTAGTAAAACTCAAACCTAAAATTGTTACCCTTGTGGTAGGCAATGTTTCATAAATTAAAACAGGTACTGTACCACAATTTTTTATTACTGTATTTTTTAATATTGTTGCCATTTATCTATCCAAAAATTAATACTTTCTCTATTGCAATCTCTTCTGCTTGAGCAAAAGAAATACCACCACTAGCACCTGCAACACTTACCCATGTTGTTCCGTCGTATAGCTCAACTCTAGAATCATCAGTATTAAACCTTATCATTCCAGTTGCGCCTGTTGGACGAGTAGCGTTTCCACCTACAGGTAGCACTACACCTTGAGATCCATCAAACTTAACATATCCGTTGCCTGTATTTTCAAATACTGTTACAGCATCAGCTACGTTATTTTTTATAGTGCTATCAGTAACACCCAAGTTTTCAAATTTAACCTGTCCTGTACCGTTGGCAATTAAGTTTAAATCTGTGTTAGTAGTAATACTACTTATCCGATTACCATCTATCTCTATGTCATCTACGGTTACTCTATTTGTGTTAAATCTACTTGCATCTATATCTGCTACGACACTTCCGTTAATATAAAATCTAATTTTATTATCGTTAGATCCGGGAGTAAGCTCAGCTGTTATTTTAGTATTGCCGTCTAAATCTTGCAGTCCATCTAGTTTTATCCAATTTGATCCATCATAGCCTTCAAATCTAACAAGTTCGCTGTTGAATCTAAATTGACCTGCTACTGCTGTTGGACGTTGTGCTGTTGTACCTGAAGGTAAATTTACAGCGCCAGTTGCATCAATATCTACTACCCCGTCAGTAGGAGTAAGTGTTATGTCTGATGAACTAGTAATGGTACTATCATTAAATGTTAAATCGTCAACTACAATTTTTCCTGTGCCTGCTGCCCTCAATTCTAAATTACTATTACTATTAGTAGTAGTAATAAAGTTTTCTCTAATAATAATATCACCTGTACTAAATTGTGCAGATGTAATAGTTCCTGTTGATGTTAGATCAACAAAACTAGTAGTTCCTAAAATTTGTAAGTCATTACTGATTACAACATTATTATTAGGAAATAATATATTTCCTGTACCGTTTGCACGTAGTTCTAAATCAGCGTTACTGCTAGTTGTAGTAATAATATTATCATCAATTTTAATTTCTTCAAACTGAGCTGCAGCACCAATTGTTAAATCTTGGCTGACTGTGACATCACCGCTAATATTTGTATCACCAGTTTGTGTGTGTCCGCCTACTAGTGTTACTGTACCTGTAATATTTGTGTTAGCTAAAGTTGCTGTGCCGTCTACTTTTACATCATTATCAATTTGTAAATCATTTGTAGGTATTAATACTTTACCTGTGCCGTTTGCTCTTAGTTCTAAATTTGCATTAGAATTTGTTGTTGTAATATAGTTTGTGTTTACAATTATATCATCAATAAACATTTCATCTACATGCAAGTTTGCCCATGTGTTGGTGCTTGTACCTAAGCTATGAGTGCTTGTAGTGTTAGGACGTAGATCACTTGCTATTCCTGCAACAATTTGTAAATTATCATCACCGCTATCACCTAAGGTAATATTTCCGCCAATTGTTACATCACCAGTAACATCAATATTACCTGCTACACTAACATTATTTTCTAAATTAATTTGGTCTGTTGCACTTACAAAATTTAGTGCTCCTGCTGTGCTTTCAATTGTATTGCCACTTATTCTAATGTTTCCGGTATCAATTCTAGAACCATTAATAAATGTTGTATCACCACCGTTAGTAAATGTAACACCGTCTGTTAGTGTTATGTTTAATGAAGATACAGCAAAGTCTACAGAACCGTTTTCTTGATTAACATGAAATAAATCACCAACTCTAAAATCACCTTTGTGATCAACTGAACTGTATCTTATTTGTGCGCCATTAAGTTCTACAACTTCATTTGCTTGTACAACACTGCCGGTATCGTTTGTGACTTCTTTACCATTACCTATGTATGCTAAGTTTTGCCCTATTGCGTAAACAAGTATACCTTGACCGTCACCATACAATCCAAAATTACCGTAAACGTTTGCAGATCCAATCATTCTAATTTCTGCACCAAAATCTCTAATGTCTACGTTTTCAATTGTTGTTGCAGTTGCACCTGCACCATTTGAAATTGATTGCGGTGTAGTATCAAATCCTAATAGACTAGTGTTTTTACCATCAATAACAAGTATATCATTATCAACGCTTTCTACAGTTACCGAAGCTACTGTAGAAGAATCTGTAGATGTAAATGTTACAGTGTTACCGGCAGCAAATGTACCGGATATTCCGCTTAATCTTACTCTAGTTTTTCCGTCGCCTGCAAAACCTGCTGCACTGTCGTAAGCATATAAACCTCTGTTTGCAAAGTATGTAAAGCAATTAAGCCATTCAATTCTTGCACCGTTTGTTGCAACTAAGCCGTCAACTCCCGGAGTAATAAATGTTACTGAGTGGAACAACATTCCCGCTTCTCTTGAACTTGCTGTTGCAACGCTACCGTCTACAAATGCGCCTTTACCAGCATCGCCTTGTAAAAATCCTCTAGGGTCATCTGCAGAAACTACAGATCCTTTTGTAATTACTGTTACATTTCTAATGTAAGGACTTCTTGTAGTAACCGTAAATCCTGATGCAAATTTAAACGCATATCCTGTATAAAAATCTTTTACAGTTAGATCTTCAACTGTACTCTCACCATTTAATAGAAATGCATCGTTACTCTGACTTCCTACAGTTGGCGAAATGTTAACACTTCTAATACTATGTCCTTTTAGAGTAACTCCTATAGGTATAGTCAAAGGAAATACTTCTGTATATTCTCCAGGATATACATGTACAGTATCGCCGCCGGTTGCTACGCTTAATGCTTTAGCAATAGTAGCATACGGAGCCTGAGGATGATCTCCATCGTTTGTGTCGTTACCATTTTCAGCAACATAATATATATTGCCTTGTTTTAATATTAAATCTATACCATTGACTGTTAATGCAGTTGCAGTTACTGATGTTGCGTTAAAATTATTAACCCATATATCAGACCATTGTTTGCCGCCTCCAGCAGGATCTGTACCTAACTGGTATGTATTTGTTGTATCAGGAACAATATTACTTGCAACTTCTGCATTGAAATTAATTGTATCTGCACTAGTATCACCTATTGTGATATCACCGTCTGCACTAATATTACCAGTAGCATGTAGGTTTCCAGTGACATTCATGTCTGCTAGTACTTCAACACTACCTGTTCCGTTTGGTCTAAATTCTAAATTTGAATTTGAATCGTTTGTACTAATAGTATTACCTTCTAGCTCTAAAGAATCTACTATTAATTTATTTTGGTAAACAACATTATCTAGAGTACCTAAATTCAAATAGGTTTGGTTGGACGAAATAGTATTTCCTTGTACTACTACATCACCTAATGTTGCTTGGTTTGTAACTGTTAGATTGTTTACTCTAGATGTTCCTGTAACATCTAACTCGTGCTGAGGAGAACTATTTTTGATACCAACACGCTGGTTGTTAACATCTAAGTATAATAGGTCTGTCTCAAAAGCTAAATCAATCCCATTTCTAATGAGATTTGCCTTTAAGAGCGGACCGGATATGCGACCAACTGCCATCTCTACTCCTTAACACGGGGATCCTGTCCCACAAGCCTAATTTTCAGCTAATGCTCTTTGCCGGCTAACCACAGTTTGTCTCGCTACGGATTTGGTCGATCCTTTGCAGCGTTATTAGTATTTATATGATTTGTAAATAATAGCTGTTTAGCCGTAAATTAGAGACTGAACGAGAGCTTCGTCTTCCATATCTTCAACTGAGATACTATCAAATTTACCAGCTGATGTTTCCCAAGCAGTACCATTCCAAGACTCCATTTCGTTAGTAACTGTGTTAACTCTTGTAAAGCCTATTTCAGGTGTAGAAGGGCGTGTACTATTGTCGCCAAAAGGCATACGTATAGTGCCAGTTCCGCCAAATTTCCAGTAACCGTCAGCAGTATTACTTAATAGTGTTACAGCATCGTTAGCTGTATTTTTTATAGAATTATCATCAAATGTGATGTCATCTATAACAACATCGCCAGATCCGTCTGGTACTAGTTCTAGATTACTATTACTAACATTTGTACCAATTGTGTTTGCATCAATATTAACATCTTCAACCTGCATTGCGTGAATATTAATACCATCACTGTCAAAACTACCTACGTTAACATTGGCAATATTTAATTGTAGTGTGTTATTTGTAGGATGCGCTAATACATTTGTAAACAAATTATCCGAATATACACCTCCTAGTGCAACAGAAGAATTTACATACAATTCAAACACATTTTTTTCTGTGTTAAATCTTACATCGCCTTGTGTTTCAGAACGCTGTGATATATCTCCACTAGGCAAGTTTAATGCTGTGTTAGTATTAATGACTAAATTTTCTGTTGGTGCAAACGTTATATTAGTTGCAGAACTAATATTTGCACCGTCTAATAATACTTGCTCCAATTGTACTGTGCTTGATCCTGTGCTTCTAAGTTCTAAGTTACTATTTGTATTTGTAGTTGTTATTATGTTATCAAATATATCTAAATCACCAGTAGCAATATCTGCTGTTACTCTTGTAAGATTTAAATCAAAAGAATTAGTTGATCCTGATACTGTAAGATTTTTGTCTATAAAAACACTTTCATCTAATAGTATTTTCCCTGTTCCACTAGCTCTAATATCTAAGTTGTCATTTCCTGAATAAGTTTCAATAATGTTATTTTTTATATTAACTTTTTCCAGTGTTGCTTGAACTGCATTAAAGTTTTGTTGAACAGTTAAATTACCTGTTACATCCATATTATCGGTAATATTATAATCTCCTACGAGTACAACATTTCCTGTAATATTTGTATTTTTTAAAGTAGTTGATCCTGCTACTGTTGCAGCATTTGTTATCTCTAAATCAGCATCTTGTAGATATATTTCGCCAGTGCCGTTGGCTAGCAATTCTAAATCACTATTTGAAATAGTTGTTGTAACTGTTGTATCTTTAAATCTTATGTCGGCGATATTTGCTTCTGAAAAATATCCTTGTTTCCATTTGTATGAACTACTTCCAAGTTTATAATATCCGCTTATATCAGGTACTACATCACTTGAAATATCTGCATTTATATCAATAGTATCTTGCCCAAATGTATCGCCAAATGTTATAAGTTCTCTACCTACACTAATATTACCAGTAAGACTTAAATTCTTTTTAAAGTTTACATCATTGTTAAATTTAATTTCTGTAGCCGCATCTATGTTAATTGCGCCAAATAATGTATCAATGTTATTGTCTTTTATTCTAAAATTGCCAATATCAATTAATGATGGCGTTACTACTGTTGTTCCGCTACTGTCAGTAATATTCAAAGTTTGTAAACTATTTACTTGTGCAGCAGTAAGGTTTAAGCTAGTTGTTCCGGTATCAAAGTCAACAAAAAACTGATCGCCTATCCTAAAATCGCCGCCATGATCTTGTGATACATGATATATTTTACCGCTGTTTAATTCTGTTGTTTCATTTGCTTGTATAGATCTACTAGGATCATTGTCTACAAATTTACCTGCTCCTATATAAGCAAAATTATGTGCAATTAAATACATTACACAATTAGAACCGTCTGCTTCTGCACCTTTATTTCCGTACACATTCGCCGATCCAATTGATCTTATTTCAGCACCTAATTGAACTGTGCTTCCATCTGTGCTCAAATGTCCGGTACTACCATTTTTAGCATATAACCCTCTGTTAGCAAAATATGTAAAACTGTTTAGCCATTCTACCCTAACACCGTTAGTCATTGTAATAGCATCAACACCAGGAGTAATAAATGTTGCTGAATGGAAAAGCATACTTGCTTCATTGCTTGCACTTGGCACAGCAGAGCCGTCTATTAGCGCACCTTTTCCTGCATCGCCACTAGCAAATCCTCTTGGGTCACTTGCACTTGTAGTTGTACCTTGTGTTATGACTGTAACGTTTTGTATATAAGGACTTCTTGAAGTAATTGTACAATTAGGTGCAAATCTAAATGCATAGCCTGTGTCATTGCCGCTGTCATAATAAAAATCTTTAATAGTAATATTTTGTATAGTTGTTTCACCGTTTAGATGAAACACATCTTTTGATTGATCAGCACTTGTAGGACGTATAATTGTATTTCTAAAATCTTCGCCACGTATAGTAACATTTGGTGGCACTACTAGCGGAAGCTCTTCTTCGTATCCACCAGGCATTACATGTATAGTCACAGGTCCTTGTGTGCTTGCATCAACAACATCAAGAGCATGTTTAAGTGTTTTAAAAGGACCGTTAGGATGATCTCCTACATTTGTATCAGCACCGTTTTGTGCAACCCAAAATATGTTTCCCTGTCTAAGACTTAATGGATCTATTCCGCTTACATTAAAATTGCCGGTGACAACATTAGTTCCATTTATAAGTGTGCTATAAAGATAGTCCCAACGTTTTGTCGGTGCTCCTAAAGCATACGTATTATTAGCAGCAGGAATAATACTAGATGTAACTTCTGCGTTTAGAATGATGCTGTCAGTATTTTGATCTCCAAATATTATATTTCCGTCTGTGGTTATGTTTCCTGTAGCGTGAATATTACCTGTCACATTAGTATCTGCTAAACTTTCAACGTTAGGTAATGCTGCATTTATTGCAGCTATGCCTCGATCGTGTGTATCGCCTGATGATGTATTTCCTCTAGATATATTGAGAAACCCCATAACATCGTCAATATCAATATTGCCACTTTCGTTTATATCTCCTCTTTGAAATCCGCTTGGTAAAACAACTTCCCAAAATGCTTTATAAGCATGAGATCCTCCTGATGATGCTGCTTGAAGTCCAGCAACTAATTCTGCCATATATGGATCACCATTTACTAATTCATATTCTTGCCAGGGACGTAAATCAATATTTGCGTTAGAAACATATGTGCTAATTGTATTGTCTGTTGCTTGGAATGCTTCTGTTTCTAGATTACTAAGTTTAATTGCTGTGCCTGCATTTAAATTAATATTTCCAGAACGTACATTGATATTGTTGTTGCTTATTTCATAGCCTGTCAAACTTGTAAGTGCAGTTGTATTCCAATTAGTGCTACGTGCATCACCTTCGATGTTTAACTCTACAATAGGGGCATTTTTATTAATACCTACTTTGCCAGTATTCACATCAAGATAAAGAAGTTGTGTGGTTCCAGAGTCATTGCGAAATGCAAGATCTGAACCTTTTCTTAAAAGATTGTCCTGTAATAACGGACCGGATATTCTACCTACTTGTGCCAAATTTATTCTCCCGACACAGTATTTATTGGATTACTTGTCGAAGTTGTGTAGGACTGTTATAGGTTTGTCTAAATCAGGTGCTGACGTAAATGATAGATAGTATCCTGGAAGATAGGGTCCTGTAAATGTACCTGCTTTAAGTATAATACCACTACTTGCAATATAATTAGTAGTGTTGCCGCCTGCTGTGTTAACAGCTATTTCTATCCTTGTAGTTGAAGGAATACTTGTAATTACATGACTTCCTGGCGAACTTGAATCGTCTGTGTTTAAGTTTTCAACTGCATCGTCTATTGTGCTTTCAACTCCGCTTACATATATTAGATCGTCAGTTGTATAGCCGTGTGCTGTTGCTGTTTCAATAATAGTTGAAACTCCGGTGCTTACAATACTTGTTATAGTATTTTGTGCGCCTGGGTTTTGTACTAGTGTATAGTTTGTGCCTGCAACTTGAAAAACATTTTCAACAAAAACTAAAATATTTTGTGCAGCAGCTGGTACAGGATAAAAAGCATCACCACTATCAAGTGGACCAAAAATTGTTTCTACTGCATCACCACTTCCTATATTTTGTTGTGTAATAGGTGCGGCTGTTGATGGTGCAGCTACTTTTAAACCGTCCCATTTATTATTTTCGTATATTTCAAATCTAGTGTCAGTTGTATTGTACCTTAGATGTCCGTTTACCGGAGAAGAAGGTCTTTGTGCAGTTGTTCCGCTCGGAACTAAAACTGTATTTGTACTGTCAAGTATAATTTGATCGTTAACATCATACTTCACACCTTTACCGTAGATGTTTCTCAAATTCGTATTTTGAGCTTTAATTAATCTCATTACACTTCCAAATAACTAACTGTTGTTGCTAAATCTGCATGTCCAACTAACGAAACAGTGTCGCCTGTTTCTAGCACTACTTTTTCACTGTCAAATGTAAATGTTTCACCAAAAGGCAAACTTAAATTTGCTATTACTCTAGTAACATTATTATCTAATGTACCAATAGATCCGCCGGAGTTAGCAATTAGATGTAAATCAAAGTCTTGCGATCCGCTTGCAGCATTATTACAAACCAATATGTTAGTTATTGCATAACGTTTTCCTGCTGGTACTGTAAGTACATTTAGTTGTGATCCTGTTAATCTTGCGTTTACTATTGCCATTTTGTTTCCTTTAAAAAATCATACTATAAAGTAATGATCTATTATTACTTATCAATTCGTTTTGTGTACTACTACTATTTACAAAATATACACCACTACCACCACTTCCTTCGGTTTTTGTATAAATTATAGAACCGCTTGAAGGTGCTGTAGGATCAGCTGAAGGATCGTCGGCTTGTAAAGTTGTTGTTAAAAGTAGTTTATCGTTTATTTGAACACTACCTGTACCAGCAGCTTCTAAACGTAAATTTTCGTTGCTACTTGAAGTCATTATTTGACTTCCTTGTATTACAATGTCTTCTAGCTCAACTAAGTTTTGATAAATGCAAATCTTGTCTACATTATTCACACCAATTTTTACTTGGCTAGCTGATCCAGTAACTTCAAAATCTTTTGCTTCAACAAAAGTTTTAGATGTAGTACCTTCTTCAATTCTATCTTGTAAAACATTTTGTCCTGCAAATGTTACATAATCTACAACTGCTTTTACGTTCGGTATTAGATCATCATCTAATGCTCCACCTGTAATTATTCCCCCTGCATAAGGAAAAACATTTGTTTCGTAATCAGTTGCATTTGTTACACTAATTGCATTGTTGCCTGTATCAATAAAAAGAGCAGTATTACTTTTTATTCCATCTACAACTAATGTAGTTTTACTTCCACTACCTGTAAAAAATTTAAATCCGCCCGTTCCGCTATCACCGCCTATATTCCACGACACACTGTCGTCAAATACAAAACTTGCATTCGCTTCAGATCCTCTGTCTATTTCAATACCAGCTTGATAATTTTTTGATGCACTTATGCCAGCACCAGCTTGTCCGTTGTTTAGTGTAAGAATATTATCATTTATTAATGTATCATTACTTTCTACTGTAGTAGTTGTTCCTTCAACTTCTAAACTACCTCGTATTACTACAGTACCTGCAGGTTTTCCGCTTACAAAAGAACCTCTTGCAGTGTCTAGGAGTATTTGTCCTCCTGCTTCTACTTTTATAGTATAGTTACCGTTGTTTACACTTAAAACTTTTGACATCTATATCTTCCTAAGTAACACATAAGTTTGTGTTGAATCATGATCTAATTCCCAGCTATATTTTATATTATTAAAATCTATCATAATGTTATCTATAATTTTTTTAATAAATGTAAAGTTAACCGTTTTACAACATAATGCCCAAATAGACATTTCGTTTTCTTTTAAATCTTCAATTTTCTTTGCAACAAGTGTACAAATACCTTGATTGCCATCTTCATCTTTTACTTCAAATTCCGAATCACTAAGTTGGGCTAAGACAACACCGTAAGGTGTTGCCTCAGCATTTCCAATTCTAACTGAAACTACTAAGTCTTTTAGATTCTTTAAAAAATCCCAAAAAACATTAATCGGTCGTTCCATTGATTTAGTCCTTATGCGTCTTCTGTGAAGTCGTCGTCATCAGTACCTGTCAATGTATTATCATCACCAGCTTCTTCAACCTGTGCCGCACCATCTGAAGTAGATGTTGCAAAGTTCCACGGTACACTATTGCCTTCATACAAGTTAGTACCTGTTGCACTGTGAGCAACTAGAGTTGCTTTACGTCCAGTAATTTTACTTACACCATAAGTTTCTGAATCGTCCATGTTAAATGAAATTGCCATTTGCCCTGCTGTTAAGTTAGCAGGCAATACGCCAGTTGTTAGTGTACAAGTAAATTCACCTGCTGTTTCAATTTCTTCACAAACAAATTTCTTTGAACCTTTTTGTTTTACGATATAACCTTCCTTAACTGCTGTGCCGTTATGAAAGTTAACTTTGATTTCTGATCCAGCCGCTGTTGGCTCACCAAACAATCTTTTATTAAGTGGTCTTCCCATTTTTTTCTCCTTAAGTTGACGTTCTAGGTCTACGCAGTGGGTAACTGCATAAGTCCGCCTTGCGGCACACTTTAGACACAAGTATTTATCCGAAAAGGAAAAAGGCCCGCACTAGGCGAGCCTTTTAGAATAAGGGTGATAGGTAGGACTTAATGATCACCTACAAGCGCCAGTACAGATCATTTCTGTGTTACCAGCGAAACCTAGTATCGGATAGTTACTTCCAAAATCCACATCTCTGTATCTCTACAGTCATGCAGTGCTACTACAGCTACTAGCCAAGTTACGTCTCTATAAACGCCGTTCCTTGCACTATCTAAATTAGGATATCTCCTAACTTATGTACTTATAATAACAAACTATTGTACAGAAGTCAACCTTTTTTTTACCAAAATATTAAATTTTTTGTAATCTAGGGTCTGTACTAAGTATGTTCTTTTCAGCTCTTGGTCTAGACAAACGATTCTCAGCCATTTTGCGTATAATTGCTTTATGTGCTAATTCTGTTTTTCTTTTTTTGCGAGCTAGTTCGAAGTCTTTGTAATTCATGACACTCTCCTCGTTAAAGTTAAGTGCGTTCCTTCGCTAATGCTACTTCCGGGCTTGACGCCTGAACGTTGTACTATTATTTAGTCAAAAAAATAGGCCCCGTAGGGCCTATTTTGGTATTTTGTATCTTAGCCTTAGCTGAAGCTTAGGTTTCCGCTGTTTACTTCTACTTTTTCTAAGTAGTCAGCTGCGTTACCAAGCGATGAAGCTGTGTTTGATAACTCAACATATCCGTAACGTGTCATAAATGATACGACTGGCTCGAATGATGTTGGGTCAAGCACAACGCCTGAGCTCATTAGCGGGATGTATGGGCAATAGAATGCCGCTGCA
>MDSX01076116.1_pt1 | contig 12486 bp, 3 predicted proteins | sample 811141 | NCBI WGS metagenome assembly MDSX01 (sample SAMN05326642, study PRJNA326480) | marine metagenome | isolation source: seawater | place: Atlantic Ocean: South East | collected 2010
ATACTTCCAGTAGGTACAGTAGCAGAACGTCCTGGAACACCCGCACAAGGTATGATCCGTTACAACAGTGACGATACTACTTTTGAAGGTTATGATGGTACAGCATGGGGCTCACTAGGTGGAGTTAAAGATGTTGACCAAGACACTTATATTAGCGCAGAAACAACGCCAGGCGCAGATAATGATGAACTAGATTTTTATACTGGTGGTGTAGAGCGTATGTCTATTGGCGCTACTGGTCAAATTACAGCGGCTGCAGGATATACACCAGCTAATCCACAAGACTTAATTACAAAAGACTTTGCTGAAAATAACATACAAGCAACAGCAGGTACGCCAACAGATAGTACTTGGCAGGACGGAGCATACTTGGGATTTAATGACGCAGATAAAGTAGCAGATGTATTAGACGAACTTAATGAATCATTAGAAAATGTACGTAATAATACATTTGTACGTAGTGTAACATTTACTGCCGCCCCAACAAGTGGTGGTGCTGGTACAACAGTAACACTTAACTTAGTAGTTGACGGAAATTCAAATAGATATGATATTGATTGGGGAGACGGTAGTACAACTACAGCAACTTCAGATAATACACCAAGTCATACATATACAAGTAATACTGGTAGTCCTTATACTGTAGTTGTTAGAGCGTTCCATAACGGTTCTATAGTTGGCAGTGCTGGTAGTGAAGCAAGTTCAACAAGAACAAATTATATTATTATATATACAGCTGACCCAGTTACAGCATTTGATCTATATAGAGCATCAACAGGCGGATCTACTTTAACAGGCAACAATTTATATGTTATTGAAGGCGATGCTTTGTACATGCGTAATAATACTACTAATACTACCATGGCAGATGTAACTTATACTATGAATTGGGGAGACGGAACTGCTGTTGATAATATAGCAAATGATTCAGCCGACGGTGGTGTTTCAGGATCAAGATTAATCCACACTTGGGGAGCAGGTACATCATCTGGTACAGGTAGAGATACATTAAACTTAACATTAGCCTCACATACAACAGCAAATCCAGCATCAATACCAACAAATACAACATTACAATTAAAAGTATATGATCCTAATATTGCTACACCAAATGGATTGAATACAAAAACTATAGCGTTTGCTAATGATGAAGGAAGCAGTCCAAAACTAGCAAGTGGAGCCACAGACCTAACTGGTGGTACTTCATTAAGTGCTGGCAACAATGTTGACTTAACAAACAATACAACTGGACAAATTGAAACAACAGTAATTAGTACATATGCTTATGACGCAAATAATGGAACACTTGACGCTAAGATCAACGGATTGGTAGCAGGATCAAAAGCACTTACTAGTGGTGCTGATAGTGGAACATATGGCGATCTTGTAATTACAGATGAAGAAGATTATAACTTATTAAACGCAGGCGGTAGTGCTACTAGCTTTAACAGTAGTATATACCATCCTGGATTGTATTCAGGATTTAAAGCAAAACTCAGTGTTGCTGCTGTTGCAGTTAGTAAAGGTATTAACAGTTTCCAACTTAGCCATAGTACAACAGGTGATACTAACTTAGTTGAGTTTGTTAAAGACGACATTACAAATTCTCCTACAGTTACAGCAGGTACGGTAACTGAAAATAACGCAGGTACATATAGATATATTTCAGGCATACCTTACTATAACAGTGGTAGCCCATCGCTTACACTAAGTGGTGTAACAGTGAATAGCTTTATTGGACAAGCATATAGAGATACAACAAGTGTTGTTAATGTTACTAGTGGTACTAATTTAGAAGGTACATCACAAAGCGCAATAAGTAATCAAAATTATACATATGCGCAAATTGACGGGGCAACATCGTTCTTAACAGGCGGTATTCCAAATGCCGATACTGGCAACGGAACTCCGTATACACTTGGTGACTTAACTGTAAACATTACTGGAAGTAATGTTAGAACTATTGAAAATATTAGACATAGAACAAATAACATTTATGGCGCAAGTTCATATCAAACACCATCAGCAAATATACAAGTACATAAAGCAAGTCAAACTGGTATTAGTGAAATAGCAATTGATGTTAGCAGTAGTTTAGGGTCAACATATAATGATGACGCAGTACGTATATTTGACTTTAGTGGTGATACAACAAATAATCCTACAATACCTGGAGCAACAAATTTTTATACAAACAGTGTTTACTCTGAATCAGCAGATCCTGGTGTAGTAGGCACAAAAGAAGCAACAATAAGACTAGGTGTATTAGAACACAATGTTGATAATTACAGTACTGGATACCTTCCAGTAGGACCAAATAGAAGTGGTGATACTGGAACACAGTATATTACTATTGCGTTCCGCAGAACAGTTGTTGCTAACTTTAATATTAATATAACAAGTAGTACTGGTGTAAGCGGCGTATGGATAGCTGCTCCTGGTACAACTGTAGACAACACAAGTACAATTAACGGATGGTTAGAATGTGGAACACAGTATGGAGGTGCTGGTGTTCCAGGTGCTAATACAGGAAACGGTGGTAACGGTAGTAATGGGTGCGCAAGCACTGGTGGGGATATTATTGCTAGTAACACTGCTTTAAGTGGATCTTACACAATGACATTGGGTACAGAAAACTTAACTAATGCGACAAGTAATGTAGCATTGGTACGTATTGCGCTAGCAGCTAATCAAAACGTAACAGCATTGAGTATAACATAAGGGTGAGATATGGCTATTAATGAATCGCAAAAGGTAGACTGGCTTTGGAAAAAGCTAGGTTACGGGGTAGCAAAAACAGATATAAACAGCATTAAAGCTGCGACAAACGAAAGTATTGCTAGTCCTTTACTAATTCGTGGTGACAACATTTGGCAAGATTCAGCGGCAATACCAGGTACAAAACCCACATCATCAAATACAATTGTACAAATTTATGACGATAGCGGAAATGGTTCTGCTACTATTGAAACAACTGCTGATGCGACTGCTACACCAAATCGTACTTGGAAAACAAACTCAACAGACTGGATATCTGCTGAATTTGGATCAACATATTTAATTAAAGTATACTTAGATAACGCAGGAGCAGCTGCTCCGCAAACAACTGGTACACAATTATTTGCCGCTGGTAGTGGTAATAATGACGAATGGTATTTTGATTTTCAAAGTGGCGTTCTTAACTTTATTGGCGATAACCTACCTAGTGGGATTAGTGGCAAAAAGATATATGTTGTAGGCGCACGTTATATTGGTAATAAAGGCACAAACTTATCAAGTGCTAACATTGCTAACTTTACGTTTAATAATAATACTATAGGTGTTAGTAATGCCAATGGCGATATTATACTAGATCCAGATGGAACAGGTAAACTATCAGTACTAGCAGATAATGTAACAATTACAGGCAATGGCGCATTAACACTACCAGTTGGTACAACTGTACAACGCCCAACACCAAACGCACAAGGTATGATCCGTTACAATACAACAGACAGTACATTTGAAGGTTATGATGGTGCTAACTGGGGATCACTAGGCGGTGTAAAAGACGTTGATCAAGACACATTTATTTTAGCAGAGTCAAGTGCAGGTGCTGATAATGACGAACTAGATTTTTATACAGCTGGTGTACAAAGAGCACAAATTGGTGCCACTGGTGATATTAAGTTTGGTAACACACTAGCAGAATTTACAATAGCTGGCGCAACTGGCGATACTACCATTGGCGGAGATTTAAATGTAGATGGAAGTTTACAAGTTAACGGTTCATTTACTACAGTAAACAGTACAACAGTTACTATTGATGATCCAATATTTACACTAGGCGGCGACACAGCTCCTACATTAGATGATAACAAAGATAGAGGTATTGAATTTAGATATCTTGATACAACTGCTAAAGTTGGATTTTTTGGGTATGACGACAGTAATAGCGTATTTACATTTATACCAGACGCAACAAATACAAACGAAGTGTTTAGCGGAGCGGCAGGTAATGTAGTATTTGGCGAAGGTACATTTACTGGGTTAACTGGTGGTAATATTACTATCGGTGTTACAGATGATAATACAATTAATACAAGTTCAGGTAACTTAACAATTAATAGTACTGGCGGCACAACCAATATTACTGACAATACAAGTATAACAGGTACACTAGGTGTATCAAATACAGCAACATTTGCTGGAACAGTTGAAGCTAATAACGGCATTACTGTAGATAGTACAGCATTTATTGTAGCAAATACAACTGGTAATGTTACTACATCAGGTACACTAAACGTAGCAGGCCTTGCCAGCTTAGATGGTGGTATTGATATGGACGGTGTGTTTACTGTTGCTAACACATCTGGTAATATTACAACTACTGGTACATTGGATACCGGAGCCGCTACACTAGATACAGCAACAGTAAGTGATTTAACAGATAACCAAATTGTAATTGCTGGAACATCAGGAAGACTAGAAGGCGACAGTAACTTAACATTTAACGGAACTACTTTTGAAGTAGGAACTTTATTCAGTGTTGTAAGTTCTACTGGTAATACTAGTATAGGTGGTTCACTAGATGTAACTGGAGAAGCAACTCTAGGAAGTGCTACTATTAGTGACTTAACTGACAACCGCATTGTAATAGCAGGAACAAATGGCGCACTAGAAGACAGCGCAAACTTTACGTTCGATGGATCTGCGCTAACAATTGTTGGTAATGGTACTGTAACTGGACAATGGAATGTAGATAACTTACGTCTTGATGGAAATTCTATATCATCAACAAATACAGATGGTAATATTAATATAACAACAACTGGTGCTGGCGAAGTAATAGCAAGTACATTAACTGTAAGTGATTTAATAGATAACCGTATTGTTATTGCTGGTGTAAATGGATCATTAGAAGACGATATTAATTTTACTTTCGACGGAACTACTTTTGAAGTAGGCACACAATTTGATGTTGATGTAGCAACAGGCAATACAAACATAGCCGGCACTTTAGATGTTACTAGTACTAGTACACTAGGTGTATTAGAAGCTGGTGAATCTACACTATCTAGTGCTACTGTAAGTGACCTAACGTCAGGAAGAATAACACTAGCTGGAACAGCAGGCGCACTTGAAGACAGTGCTAACTTAACATTTAATGGAACTACACTAGCAGTAACCGGCGCACAAACAATATCAACAACGCTAAATGTATCAGGAATGTCAACACTAGCAACTGCTAAAGTTTCAGACTTGGTAGATAATAATGTTGTAATAGCTGGAGTTGATGGTAGACTAGAATCAGACAGTAACTTTACATTTAATGGAACGACACTGGCAGTAACTGGTGCCGCAACTATAAGCACCTCACTAGGAGTAAGTGGAGAATCTACACTAGCAAGTGCTACTGTAAGTGACTTAACAGATAACCGTATTGTAATAGCAGGCACAGCAGGATCGCTTGAAGATGATGCTAATTTAACATTTAATGGAACTACTTTTGAAGTAGGTACAAAGTTTGATGTTGATGTAGCAACTGGCGATACAACTGTAGCAGGTACATTAGATGTAACTGGTGAAGTAACATTAGCAAGTGCTATAGTAAGTGACTTAACAGACAACCGCATTGTACTAGCAGGAACAAATGGAGCATTAGAAGATGATGCCAACTTTACTTTTGATGGAACAATATTAACTGTATCAGGAAATCAAAGTGTAACTGGAACATTAAATGTTGATAGTGGCGCAACAATATCCAGTGCTACTATTGAAGACTTAACAAATAATCGTATTGTTATTGCTGGCACTGGCGGAGAGTTAGAAGATGATGCCAACTTTACTTTTGATGGAACTACATTAGCATTAGTTGCTAGTGCTGATATTACTGGTGATTTAGATGTTGATAATATCAATATTAATGGTAATACTTTATCAAGTACTAATACCAATGGTAATATTAATATAACACCAAATGGTGCTGGTGAAGTAGTTATTAGTACAGCTACAGTAAGTGACTTAACAGATAACCGTATTGTTATTGCTGGCACAAGTGGATCTCTTGAAGATAACGCAAATTTAACATTTGATGGAACTACTTTTGAAGTAGGCACACAATTTGATGTTAACGCAGCAACTGGCGATACAAGTATAGACGGAACGTTAGGCGTAACTGGAGAAACAACTCTAGGAAGTGCTATTGTAAGTGACTTAACTGACAATCGTATCGTTATTGCTGGAACAAGTGGCGCACTAGAAGATGACGCAAACTTTACGTTTAATGGAACTAAACTGTCAGTTGGTGTTACTAACTTTAATGTTGATGTAGCAACTGGTGACACAAGCATAAACGGAACATTAGGAGTAACTGGAGAATCTACACTAGCAAGTGCTACTGTAAGTGACTTAACAGATAATAGGATTATACTTGCTGGTACAGCAGGTTCGCTAGAAGACGATGCTAACTTCCGCTTTAATGGTTCAAACTTCCAAATTGGAGCAAGCGGAGCAGAAGTATTAGATGTTGATGTAGCAACTGGTAATACAGATATTTCAGGAATGTTAACTGTAGGTGGTGATTTACAAGTTAATGGAGTAGTTACTACTATTAATAGTACAACAGTTACTATTGATGATCCAGTATTTACATTAGGTGGAGATACTGCGCCAACAGTAGACGATAATAAAGATAGAGGTATTGAATTTAGATACTTTGACACAACTGCTAAAGTTGGTTTCTTTGGATTTGATGATAGTTCAGGTAAATTTACATTCATACCAGACGCAACAAATACAAGTGAAGTGTTTAGTGGAGCAACCGGAGAATTAGACGCAAAAGTTGATTGGAATAATTTACTTAATGTACCAGCAACTGCGACTGCTAATGATTTTGGTACTGTTGTTGTAACTGATACTGATACTGGATATTCATGGTCAGAAACAGGAAGTATAGTAGCAGATACTGCTAGTGATACAGTAACATTTGTAAGTGGCACATATATTAATATAGATGCGGATTCTACAAGCGATGCTCTTCGTATTAAACACATTGATACAACACGTACAGATACTACGAGTACATCAAGCCCAGCGTATAACGGAACATTTGATTTAGTAAGCAGTGTAACAAGTAATGCTCAAGGACACGTAACAGCAGTTAACGTTGAAACAGTAACACTTCCTAATGACACAATATATTCAATTAGCACTAAAGCAGGTCCTGATGCTGTAAGTGAAAAGATTCGACTAACTGATAGCCTTGGCAATACTGACGATATTATATTAGCAGTTGCTCAAACAGGTTCAACTGATGGATTAGTAATTAGTGAAGCAACTGATACTATAACTTTTGCTCACGCAGATACAAGTACAATATCTGGAACAAAAGGTACAGCAGGAATACAAAGTATTACTATTGATGAAATGGGTCACGTGACAGCCGTTACTCCTGCTACATTTGATAATTTTGTAAGTTGGACACTAACAGGAGACAGTGGTACACCACAAACTATTGAAAGTGGAAACACAGTTGACATTGCTGGTGGTACTTATATCAGTACCGTAGCTAGCGCAACTGATACTATTACAGTTAACCATGATTCAACAACACGTACAGATACTACAAGTACACAAAGTCCAGCATTTAATGATACTGTTGACATTGTGAGTAGTATAACTAGTAACGCTCAAGGACACATTACTGCGGTCAATGTTAATACAATTACAATGCCTGTAGAATCAGATACATTAGATACTGTAACTAGTAGAGGATCTACTACAACAAATAATATAAGTGTTAATACATTAACTAGTACTGTGGGTATTGGTACTGCTCCATTAACAGTAACAAGTACAACACTAGTTAATAATCTTAATGCTGACCAACTTGATGGACAAGAAGGATCATATTATTTAGATTGGGCAAATACAACAAATAAACCTGATCCAGTTATTACACTTGGTGGAGATTTATCAGGTAGTGTTACACTAACAGACTTGACAAGTGGTACACTTAATGCTACAATTAATGCTAACAGTGTAGAACTAGGTACAGACACAACTGGAAATTATGTAGCAACTATCACTGGTACAGCAAACGAAATTGAAGTTTCTGGATCAGGAACTGAAGCGGCTGCTATAACAGTTGGATTACCAAATGATGTAACTATTAGTAATGATTTAACAGTTGGAAATTTAACAGATAATCGTATCGTTATTGCTGGAACATCTGGTATACTAGAAGATGATGCTAACTTTACTTTTGACGGTACTACTTTTGAAGTAGGTACAAAATTTGATGTTGATGTAGCAACAGGTAACACTGATGTTACAGGTACACTTGATGTTACTGGTGATACAGACTTAGCAGCAAATGTAACACTAGGAACATCGTTAACTGATAATATCACTATTAACGGATCAGTTGCTTCAAATATTATTCCACTAACACCAGATGCTAACGATTTAGGAAGTTCAACTAAAGGTTGGAGAGATTTATACTTAACTGAAAGTGTTAACTTCATAGGTGCTACAAGTGAAAATGAAATAGTTATTCCTACTAACTTAGGAGACGGACTAAGCATTAAAGACACCGCAGGAGACTTAATTGTATTCAAAACTTCTACCGGTGGACAGAAAATTACTATTACTCCAGACTTACAACTAGACGGTAATTTTACAATTAATGGTGGTAGTTCAGTAACAACTATACTTGATGAAGATACAATGGTTAGCGATAGCGCAACAGCATTGGCTACACAACAAAGTATCAAAGCATATGTTGATAGTAAAAATTCTACTCAAGATTTAGATTTTGCTGGTGATACTGGTACTGGAAGTATAACATTAGATAGCCAGACATTTACTATTTCAGGAACTGCTAATGAAATAGAAACAACTGCTAGTGGACAATCTATTACAATTGGATTGCCAAATGACGTAACAGTAGGTAATGATTTAACAGTTACTACTGACTTAACAGTTGGTGGAAACGCAATTGTTACGGGCGACTTAACAATTAACGGTACAACTACAACAGTTAATACAACTGAATTGACTGTAACTGATAACCTTATTACACTTAACGATGGTGAAACAGGTGCTGGGGTAACAGCAGGATCAGCAGGTATTGAAATTGATAGAGGAACAGCAGCAAACAAGAGTTGGATCTGGGACGAAACAACAGACCGTTGGAGCGCAGGAACAGAAGACATTCAAGCTGGACAATTTTATGGTACTATAGACGGAGGAACCTTCTAACATAAATATAAGTAGGCTCATATAGTTATATAACTAGAGCATTATCGGCTTTATAGCCAAGTTAGAAGGTGAGACATATGTCTGGAACTATTAAGTTACGTAGAAGTGCGGTCGCTGGCCGTTTACCTACAACAGCACAGTTGGACTTAGGTGAAGTGGCAATTAACACACATGATGGTGTTATGTACTTTAAAAAGGACAATGGTACTGAAAGCATTGTTGAAGTTGGTCGTCCAGATTCAGCAGCAAATGTTTTATATGTTAAAAAAGATGGCGACGACACACTATCCGGAGATACAATTAGCACAGCGTTTGCTACACTTGATGCCGCAGTACTTGTTGCTGGAGCAAGTGATACAATATTCCTTAAATCAGGTGATCACACTGTACAAAATCCACTAGCAATACCAGCAGGTGTTACTATTATTGGTGATAACTTGCGTAGTACTACAATACGTGGCGCAACACCAGCTTCCAATATTTTAGAATTAAATAATGCTACTTACGTAAGTGGTGTAACATTCCGTGGGCACGTAAGTGGTGCCGCAGCTGTTGCGTTTCCAAGTGGTGGTGCTGGACTAGTTACAACAAGTCCATATGTACAAAACTGTTCAAGTATTACTGGTGATGGTATTGGTATGCTAATTGATGGTAGCCTCGCATCTGGTAGCCGTGGTATGGTTAGTGATGCGTTTACGCAAATTAATTTAGGCGGCGTTGGCGTTAAAATTATTAATAGAGGTTACGCACAACTTGTTAGTATCTTTACAGTAAGTTGTCAAGACGGAATTTTATGCGAAAGCGGCGGACAATGTTCACTTACAAACAGTAACGCAAGTTTTGGTACAAATGGACTTAGAGCAACTGGAATTAGCGCAAGTTTATACAACGGAACAACAACAACAAATATTATAGAAACAACAAATACTGTAACATTGTCTGGATTAGCATCTAGACCAAAATACGGAGACGCAGTTAAAATTGCTGGCGACAATCGGTATTATACAGTAGAAGAAGCAACAGCATTAAACTCTGGCGAAAGTACAGTAACAATATTAGAAACATTTTTAATAGATACTGCTTCAGGCGCCACAGTTAACTTTTACGATAGAAGTTTAATTCAAGCTAGTAGTATTACATTTGAATATGTTGGATCAGGAAATAATTTATCCACGGCATTCCCAGAAAATGGCGGTTTTCCAATACAAGCAAATGAAGTCATTGAAGATGCTGACGGACAAGGGCAAGTATTTTTTACTAGTACTGACCAAAAGGGTGACTTTAGAATTGGCGGAGATTTGTTAATCAATGCGAGTGCTGGTACTATTGAAGGTGATACTTTTGATAGATCATTATTTGCCGTTCTAACACCATACATACTAGCAATCGAAGGATAATATTATGGCAACTCCATTAAATATTTTTAAAACAAAAACATACAGTATAACAACTACTAACACATTAGTTTATACAGCACCAGTTGGGTTCACTGGTATCATATTAATGGCGCAAGTTGCTAATATTACTGGAACAGACGCAACAGTGACATTTAGTCATTATGATACTAGTGCTACAACAGAAACAGAACTTGTAAAAGATTTTACAATTCCTGGATCAGATGCTGGATCATTGCTTACTGGTAAATTAGTACTAGAAGCAGGTGACAGTATAAAAACAAGCGCAAGTGCTAATACTACATTAAAACTTACATTAAGTGTATTGGAATCATTAAATGCGTAATAACAATTTATCACTACTAAGCGGAAGAGTAAAAAAAGTTGCCAGCACAAACGCTGATGCAAACCGCTATTCATATTTAGATTTAAAGAATGCCGAACCAGACACAGGTGTGCCTAGCGCACATAGTAGTTCACGTGGCTTATTTGGTAGTGATATTAATGGAACTAGACAATGGTTCTACGCAGATGCTGGATTAACTGTTGATACAGCAACCGGTCAAATAACAGTAAACGAAGATACTGTGGCAATTGATACATCCGCATTTACAAATAGTACAAGTAACAATCTTGCTGATGTACTAGCTGATTTTGATCAAAGTTTACAATCTCTTGGTAATAGTTCACTAACCACAGTATCAACTGATGATACTATATTAGGAGCAGGTACATCAGGTAGTCCACTGAGTATTGGACAAAAAGTATTTCATGATAGTAAACCAGAATTTGCTGGACTTGCTATTACTCCTAATAGTATTAACATTAGTGGCATAAGTTTAGCAAACCCATTGGTTATTACAACTACAGGTAGTCACGGATTAACTGACGGAAAATTAATTACAATAGAAGATATAACTGGCACTACACAACTTAATGGTAATAGCTATTATGTTGATGTATTATCAGTAAGTACAATTGCTCTTTATAGTGATCAAAGTTTATCTACAAGTATAAATGGTACAACAGGATTTTCGGCATATACTAGTGATGGTAGAGTACTAAGCGGCGCATATAGATTACCAGAATCAGATGGTACTGATGGAACATATTTAAAAACAAACGGATTTGGATTATTAGAATTTGATAGACCAAGTGTGTACCAAGGATCAGCACCAGCTAATCCTGATTCAGGTGACCTTTGGTATGATAGTGTAACTGCACTAGACTTACTAATATATACTGGCTCAGCTTGGGTATCAGCTACAACTGGCGGAGAACAAGCTGCATTTACATTACGACAGTTTGTAGGTGACGGAACTACTACAGTTTTCCAAACCAACGCTCCAGGTGTACAAAAAGTACTTGTGTTTTTGAATGGTATTTTACTACGCTTAACAGATGACTTTACATTAAACAGTTCAACTGGTGCTATTACCTTCTTATCAGCACCTGGATCAAGTGACACAATTGAAGTAATATTAACTGGTGATGCTGATTTAGTTGGTCTAGAATTACTTGGTATTGAAAACCATGATTTAATCGCAGTTGATAGTAGTGGTAACGTAACACTACAAGGCGAACTAGATATGGCTAGTAACAAAATTGTTAATGTTACAGATCCAACTTCAGCACAAGACGCCGCAACTAAAGCATATGTAGATTCTGTTGTTACTGCCGCTGATTTAGATTTTACTGGTGACACTGGAACAGGAGCTATAGATTTAGACAGTCAAACACTTGCTATTTCAGGAACTGCTAATGAAATAGTAACAACTGCTAGTGGACAAACTATTACACTTGGGTTACCATCAACTATTACTGTTGATGTTACTGGTACAGTTAGTAG
>MDSX01023619.1_pt1 | contig 12482 bp, 12 predicted proteins | sample 811141 | NCBI WGS metagenome assembly MDSX01 (sample SAMN05326642, study PRJNA326480) | marine metagenome | isolation source: seawater | place: Atlantic Ocean: South East | collected 2010
CATATCACCTGGGCAACCGCCATGTGGCGTTGGAATTGCTTGAGCATGAGCTTCTGCTGCCTCATGATCCGGTGCTTGAAGCGATGCTTCAGCAGCGGGGGTTGGTGCTGAGTCATTGCCAGCGTCCTTTTCTGCCGGAAGGTGGTGCCTACGGTCGCCATTCCCACCCATGACGGCGCTCTCTTTGCTGCAGCTGGTGAGTCCGGCCCTGCCGGTCGGGGCGTTTAGTTATTCCGAGGGGCTGGAGGCTTTGATTCAGTCCGGCGATCTTCGGGATGAGGCGCAGCTGCATGCCTGGCTTCAGGCTGAGCTGACGAACGGGATGCTGCGATTGGAGGCCGCTGCGCTCCCTGTTCTGACAGCCGACCTCAGCAGTTGGCGAGCTGGCGAAGCTGAGGCGAAGAGGCATCTGATCGATCTGGATGGATGGCTTTTGGCCACGCGTGAAGCAGCTGAGGTTCGGGCCCAGCAGCGTCAAATGGGCCAGTCGCTGTTGCTGTTGTTGGCTGATATGGGCCATCCGTTGCCTGAACGAATTGCTTTGAGCTGGCCTGCGGCCTGGGCCGCAGCACCGCTGGCATGGAACGTGGCTGTCCCGGAGATGGTGGAGGGATATCTCTATGGGTGGGTTGCCAATCAGCTCAGCGCTGCTGTGAGGCTTTTGCCATTGGGGCCGACCCGTGCTCAGGTGCAGCAGCAGCAGTTGTTGCCGTTGATCGCCGATCAGGCAGTGCTGTTGCAGGGCAGCGACCCTCGAAAGTTGTGGAGTGGTGCTGTTGGTGCAGGTCTGGCACAGCTCACCCATGCTGAGTTGTATTCACGCCTGTTTCGGAGCTGATGAGCAGCAAGCTGCGACTGGGGGTGGCTGGTCCGGTGGGATCCGGGAAGACGGCATTGGTGGAGGCCCTCTGCCGGCGGCTGCGTGATCAGCTGCAACTGGCGGTGGTGACCAACGACATCTACACCCAGGAAGATGCCCAGTTCCTGACGCGGGCAGGGGCCCTCGAGCCCGAGCGGATCCGGGGTGTCGAAACCGGTGGCTGCCCACACACCGCGATTCGGGAAGACTGCTCGATCAATCGAGCGGCGGTGGCGGAGCTAGAGGAGAAGTTTCCAGAGCTTGACTTGGTGTTGGTGGAAAGCGGAGGAGACAATCTGGCCGCCAGCTTCAGTCCTGAACTGGTCGATCTTTGTATTTACGTGATTGATGTGGCAGCTGGCGACAAGATTCCCCGAAAGGGGGGCCCTGGAATTACTCGTTCTGATTTTCTTGTGATTAATAAAATAGATCTTGCTCCAATGGTTGGAGCTGATCTGGCTGTGATGGAGCGGGACACCAAGTTGATGAGGAGTGGGAGACCTTGGTGTTTTACAAATCTGCATAGTGGTGAGGGATTAGACCAAATAGCGAAGTTTTTGTTGCAACAACTACCAGAATGAATTCCCAGGATTCGGAAATCCACAAAGTGTTCCAACCGATACATTCTTCTAGAGGTGGCGCTTAATACCTTTCATTCGACGCCGTTTGGCTGTCGTTTTACTTGCTTGTTTTCTCGAGAAATGACCAGTTCAATTCCAAAACGTCTCCTCGCAGGTTTCGCTGCAACTGCAGTCGGCGTCACGATGACAGCCTGTGGTGGAGGTGATTCCGCAGGTGGTGGCGACTTTGATGGTTCCATCAAAGTCGGCATTCTCCACTCCTTGAGTGGAACAATGGCTATTTCAGAAACCACTCTTAAAGAGGTTGAAGAGATGGCAATCAAGGAAATCAATGATTCTGGCGGCGTCACAATTGACGACAAATCTTACAAGATTACCTACGTTTCGGAAGATGGTGCTTCTGATTGGCCAACATTTGCTGAAAAATCTCAGAAATTAATTGATGCCGACAAGGTTGCTGTCGTCTTCGGCGGTTGGACCTCGGCCAGCAGAAAGGCAATGCTTCCTGTTTATGAAGCAAAAGATCATTTCTTGTTCTACCCAATTCAATATGAGGGGCAAGAGTGCTCCAAAAACATTTTCTACACAGGTGCAGTCCCAAATCAGCAAGCAGAACCAGCAGTTGATTGGCTGTTTGACAATTTTGCCGAAAAGTATGGCAAAAAAGTGTACCTAGTCGGATCTGACTACGTCTATCCACGTACTGCTAACACCATCATTAAGGAACAAGTTAAGAGCCTTGGTGGTGTGACGGTTGGAGAAGACTATATTCCTCTTGGAAACACCGAAGTTGCTCCAATTATTGCTAAGATTAAGAAGGAGTTTCCTGATGGTGGAATCATCATCAATACTCTAAATGGTGACTCTAACGTTGCTTTGTTCAAGCAGTTCAAGGCTGCGGGCATCACTCCGGAGAAATATCCAATCATGTCTTTCTCCATCGCAGAGGAAGAAATTCGTCAAATTGGTCCTGAGTTTGTTGGTGGTACTTATGCGGCGTGGAACTACTTCATGTCTCTCGGTACTCCTGCTTCTAATACCTTTAACGAAGCCTTCATTGAAATGTATGGTGATGATCGGGTGACTAATGACCCGATGGAATCTGCATACAATATGGTTTATCTCTGGAAGGCTGCGGTTGAAAAAGCCGGCACTTATGAAGATTTAGATGCAGTGCGTGATGCAATGATTGGTATCAAGATGGATGCTCCTCAGGGGCCTATCGAGATGTATCCCAATCATCATATTTCACAAACTGTGCGTATTGGCGAAGCCAAAGACGACGGACAGTTTGAAATTCTATGGGATAGCAAAACTCCTGTAGCTCCAATCACTTGGAACCAATATGTTCCTGAAACTAAGGGTTTTGCATGTGATTGGACTTTGGATCGTCCCGATGCAGGTAAGTATAAAATGTGATTTTGTAATCAATCACTCAGAAACTTGACCCTTAGTGGATCAATATTAATTTGATCCACTTTTTTTTATCCAATGGAGCTATGGATCTAATTTTTTCACAGCTGCTTGATGGCTTGAGTATTGGTGCTGTCCTACTACTTGCAGCTACAGGCTTAGCTATTGTTTTTGGCCTCATGGGTGTTATCAATCTTGCTCATGGTGAATTCATGATGATTGGTGCTTATGTCACCTTTGTTGTGCAAAATATTTTTAGGCCATTGGGTGGTTTTGCATTTGAGTCTTATTACATTATTGCCTTACTTGCATCATTTGTTGTAACTGCGATATTTGGTGTTGTTCTTGAAAAAACATTAATTCGCCGTCTTTATGGGAGGCCTTTAGAAACATTGCTAGCAACTTGGGGAATTAGTTTAATTCTTATTCAATTTGTCCGTAGTGTTTCTCTTGCAATGGTGATTGGCATTGCAGTCACTGCTTTGCTTGGTTGGGCACTAAAGAAATTCTTACCTTTGCCATTGAAACAGGCCTCTTTTGCTAATTATTTAAATGGTGGTCTTTGGGCTGTAGCCGGAATTATTGGTCTGATCGCTATTAATTCGACCGCATCTATAGGTAGATTTTTTTCAAATCCTTGGTTTGGTCCTCGAAATTTGGATGTAACTCCACCAAAGTGGCTCCAGGGAACTTGGGGATCTATTGCTGGAATTGAATTACCCGGCATTCGAATTTTTATTATCATTTTGTCTGCAGTTTTAATTGCCGCAGTCGTATGGTTCCTGACAAAAAGTGTGTGGGGTGTTCGCATTAGAGCCGTTACTCAAAATCGTGAAATGAGTAATTGTCTTGGCATACCTACAGATAGTGTAGACAGTATTACTTTTGGGATTGGTTCTGGATTGGCTGGAGTGGCTGGTTGTGCAATTACATTGCTGGGTTCTGTTGGCCCCAACCTTGGTGGCTCATACATAGTCTCTTGTTTTATGGTAATTGTACTTGGAGGAGTTGGAAATTTGTTAGGAACAATCATTGCATCGATGATGTTGGGTATAATTCAATCCATTATTGGATCAGGATCTTTGTTGATTGCTTTTCCAGATATGCCTAATTCAATTAAATCAGTCGTCGAATTCTTTGCGACAACCAGTATGTCTTATGTGCTGGTATTTATCTTTATTATCGCGTTTCTTCAATTTAAGCCAACTGGAATGTTCCCACAAAAAGGGCGTTCTGTAGAAGCTTAGCAACCCTCTTCATTTACTAATTTATGAAACTCTTTAAACGTCTAGTACCTTGGATTCTTCTCGCCTTCGCATTTTTCATCCTTCCTGCGATGGCCAATTCTGAATTGTTTGGCTTTTCACAATTTCGTCTAAACTTATTCGGTCGGTACTTCTCACTCGCATTTGTTGCACTCGGAGTAGATTTGATTTGGGGATATACTGGACTACTGAGCTTAGGGCAAGGAATATTTTTCTCGTTGGGTGGTTATGCAATTGCTATGCACCTTTTATTAGTCACAAAAAATGACTTTACGACGGGTGCCAATGGACTTCCTAAGTTTTTCGAGAATTATGGTGTTGATAATTTGCCATTCTTCTGGGAGCCCTTTTGGTCTTTCCCTATATCTATAATAGCAGTATTTATAGTCCCGTCTGTAATCGCAGGGTTTGTTGGATATTTAATCTTTAGGAATCGAATCAAGGGAGTCTATTTTTCAATTATTACACAAGCTTCATTGATGGTTTTTTATCATTTTTTCAATGGCCAGCAGAAACTTGTTAATGGTACTAACGGGCTTAAAACAAGTACTACAGAGATTTTTGGGCTTGTTGCTGGATCCGATGAAGCCCAAATTTTATTTTTCAGAATTACACTTATACTCTTGCCTTTTGCTTATTTGCTTTGTAAATTTTTAACATCTGGCAGATTTGGGGATTCGTTGGTGGCAATTCGCGACGATGAGCCACGCCTTCGCTTTTCAGGGTTTAACCCAACTCCATTTAAAGTGATTGTTTTCGTTGTAGCCGGTGGACTTGCAGGTATTTCAGGTGCTTTATATACAGTCCAGTCAGGAATTGTATCACCGCAATTTATGTCGATCTCTATGTCAATTGAAATGGTGATCTGGGTTGCTGTTGGTGGACGTGGAACCTTGGTTGGTCCAATTATCGGTGCTGTTTTGGTGAACTACTTGCGTAGTTTGGTGAGTGAAGCCCTTCCTGAGGCTTGGCTTTTTGTACAAGGAGCTCTTTTCGTCTTTGTTGTAGTCCTAATGCCGGATGGCATTTACGGTTGGTTTACGAAGGGTGGTTTCACATCCATGCTTGCAGCTTTTGGAATTGCAAAAAAAACTGCTACCTATCCTAAATTAGATTTTGATGAATCTGTTCAAGAAGAGCCTTTTAAACTCTGAATTCCTTATTTAATGAATCTCTGATTCTCCATCACCCATGCAAAACTCCATTCTTGATTTAGACCAGGTAAGCGTAAGTTTTGATGGCTTCTATGCTTTAACTGATCTTGATTTTAAGTTGTACCCAGGTGAGCTCAGATCCATTATTGGTCCAAACGGTGCTGGCAAAACTACTTTTTTAGATGTCATAACAGGGAAGGTTAAGCCTACCAAGGGCAGTGTCAAGTTGCGAGGTAAAAATATTATCGGATTATCAGAACAAAAAATATCCAGAATGGGTGTTGGACGTAAATTCCAAACCCCAAGAGTCTTTGAAAATCTTACAGTTCAAAGAAATCTTGAATTGACGGCATCCCCGACTAAGACTCCCTGGGCACTGCTAACGAAATCTCTTAGCTCAGTTGCTAGAGACGAGGTTTTTAAAATTATGGAATATGTAGGCTTAGCTCCTTATGCAAAGCTTCAGGCAGGCTCGCTATCACATGGACAAAAACAATGGCTTGCAATTTCAATGTTGGTCGCTCAGTCTCCTGATATCATCCTTTTGGATGAGCCTGTTGCAGGTTTGACTGATGATGAAACTTCTAAAACTGCTGATCTGATTAAATCCTTGGCAGGAGAACATACGGTTGTTGTTATTGAGCATGATATGGAATTTATTCGAGATCTTGGAGCCCCAGTGACTGTGTTGCATCAAGGTCAAAAACTGACTGAAGGTGGTTTAGAAGAGGTTAAACGTGATCCTCGTGTTATTGAGGTTTACCTTGGGCAAACGGATGAGCATTAAATTTGATTGATCGCATCCTCTCTTTCTTATTTGAGTTTTAATTATGCCTTCTTCCATCATGCAGGCCCAAGAATCACATCATTCGGCTACTGAATTTGTTCTACGAGCTTCTGGCCTTAATGTTTATTATGGTGAAAGTCATATCCTGAGAAATGTAGACCTCCAAATTCCTAAAGGGGAGATGGTTTGCTTAATAGGTAGGAATGGTGTTGGAAAAACTACTTTTCTTAAAACAATAATTGGACTGCTGCAACAACGTTCTGGTTCTATATCCTATGAATCTAATGAGCTCTTGTCTCAACCTCCATACCAAAGAGCGCGCCATGGAATTGGTTATGTTACTCAGGGTCGAGATATTATTCCATTTCTTACTGTTCGTGAAAATCTTCTTTTGGGAATGGAGGCATTGCCAGGAGGAATGGCTAAGAATCGACACATAGATTCCTTTGTCTATGAACTCTTCCCAATTCTGGAGCAGTTTTTGAATCGTAAAGGTGGTGATTTAAGTGGTGGTCAGCAACAGCAATTAGCGATTGCACGTGCCTTGCTTGGCAAGCCCAAGCTCTTATTATTGGATGAACCTACTGAGGGAATTCAGCCTTCAATTATCCTTGATATTGAACGAGCGGTTCAGAGAATTATCAATGAGACTGGTATTAGTGTACTTCTCGTTGAGCAGCACCTTCATTTTGTGAAGCAGTCGAGCTTTTATTACGCCATGCAGCGTGGTGGAATCGTTTCTAGTGGTCCGACTTCATCACTGTCTGATGCTGTTATTCAGGAGTTTTTGACTGTTTAATCAGCATAAAAAAACCCCTTAAACCGAATAGTTTTTGGGGTAAAAGCATTTTTAGTTTTAATTTAGCAACCTCTATTGAGCATCCATGGTCTGGTCGTGCTTTCCTGGAGCCTTGGTTTGTTAGAAGGTTCTCGATCTTTTCTAGTCACTAGTACAGGATCTCTTCGTTCGGTCTTCAAACGCAATCCCCCAGTCAGCAGCATGGGCGGATTGAAAAGGCGCTGCCCTTGGCTTCCGCATTCTGGGCATTCAGTGCTGGTGTCACGATCTGAGATCGATCTCCAAACTTCGTATGTCGGGCAATTGTTGCCTGTGCAGGCGAACTCGTAAACAGGCATCGTCTTCAAGTGAGAAAAGAGAAAGGAGTCAAGATGATTGACTCCTTGACTGATTTTTAGGCTTTTTAGCTCAACAGGGAAGTATATCTTGGTCGAAAATCGAAGTTGGCAAAGCTAATGTACAGCACGCATTTGGAATATCGACAATACCGCTGATTCTTCCCTCAACAGGTGCACAACTTAAGAGCAAATAAGCTTGTTCTCCGGTGTAACCGAATTTTTTCAGGTATTCAATGGTATTGAGACAGGCTCGCCGGTAAGCGATGTGTACATCCATGTAGTACTGCTTGCCTTCGAATTCATCAACAGAAATTCCTTCGAAAACAAGGTAGTCATTGTAATGAGGCTCAACGGGGCTTGTCTTGAACATAGGATTGATCATTCCATATTTGGCCATGCCACCCTTAATCAGCTCGACATGTAGATCAAGATAGCCCGACATCTCAATTGCTCCACAGAAGGAGATTTCACCGTCACCCTGTGAGAAGTGGATGTCACCCATGGAAAGTTTTGCTCCCTCTACATAGACAGGGAAATAAATCCTTGTACCTTTGGTGAGATTTTTGATGTCGCAGTTGCCGCCGTGTTCACGGGGTGGAACGGTACGGGCAGCTTCGTTTGCGATGCGGTCGAAGTCGCCCGCTTTCACGTTGCCAAGAATGGCACTGTTGGGGTTGGGCAGAGCTGCGAGGACGGGCTCGCTACCTGACAATCCAGCGCCATAGGTACGGCGATCTGGTGCTGTTTTAACAAGTTCAGTCTCTCTGCGGTTCCACTCGTTAAGGAGCTCCATCGAGGGTGCACAACCAATCAGCCCTGGGTGGGTAATGCCTGCGAAACGTACGCCGGGTATATGACGTGATGTTGTGTAGATACCCTCTAGGTCCCAGATTGCTTTGGCTGCTTTTGGGAAATGATCTGTCAGGAAACCACCGCCATTTTCTTTTGCAAAAATACCCGTGAAGCCCCATTCATCCCCCTGTAAGGCTCCTACCTCAAGGATGTCAACAACCAGGATGTCACCAGGCTGGGCACCGTTCACCCAGATTGGACCACTAAGAACATGAACGACCTCGAGATTGACATCAGCAATATCTTGTGGGTCGTCATTGTCTTTTATCTGACCATCAGTCCAATCTTTGCATTCGATGCGGAATATATCACCAGGATTAACGGATGCAACTGCTGGTATGTCGGGGTGCCACCTATTATGACCAGGCATTTCTTGCTGGTCCATAGATTTTGTGAGATCAACTTTGAAGAGCGTCTCTGGCATTAGTTAGACCTTTATCGCACGAAAATCATTCAATGCTCTGCAAAAGCATTGAGAAGTGATGGTTGATACGCATTGCGAACAAGGCTATGTAGTTTTAAATAAAAAAGTATTAATCCCTACAAAAATAAGTCTCAGAAATCAAATGTCGCACCGAGCCAGCATCTGTTGGCTCGGTGCGTACTAGAATTTATACTGAAATTGTTTCAACAGGTTTCGCAGACGTTGTTCCATTTTTAGGCATTGGTCCAAGCTTCACGCCGTCTGGATAGTATTTCCATCCGTCGCGTATGCGAATGCTGCTGTCCCATGGCAACTTGTATTCACCTTTAGCTAAGTCTTCAACCCAGGTCAGGTAATTTTCCTTTTCACCACCAGGCTTGCCGACATAGGCACGACATCCTAGGTTAAAGATGTTATTTTCAAGGGCCCAATTTTCCCTTGCCTTGTCAACGAGCCGCGGGAATAATTCTGCGGTAACGATTTCCCAGGGGTTGCGGTGGCCTTGTTGGATAACATTGCCGTCGTAGTTGCAGACGGTACCTTCTCCGAAGTAGTAGAACACACCATCGTAACCGGCAAGGTTCACTGAAATGGTGTACATCAGGTTCTGCCAGGCATTGGTGCGATTCGTCCAAATCCACTGGTCATTGACTTGAGTCGAATAACCGGAAATTCGGATGTAGACGTTTGCTCCCTTGTAAGCAGCTTCTCTTGCCAGTTCTGGGAACATGCCGTCGTGGCAGATGCAGACTGCAAGCTTCGATCCCTTGGGACCGTCACAGACGGGCATGCCGTAGTTGCCGGGTGACCAAGGTTCGATAGGGACCCATGGTTGAAGTTTGCGATAGTGAAGCGCTATTTCTCCATCTGAATTAATAATAATAGCCGTATTAAAGGGTGGTTTACTGGGGTCGTCATTGACCTCCATTAGGGAGAAAACACCCCATACATCATTTTCTTTGCAGGCTTGTTTAAATCGACCAATCTCTGGGGAATCGATGGTCAGCAACATTTCATCATAGGTCCAGATTGCTGTGTTTAAGCCTTGAGTGGAGTACTCGGGCATCACGATCAGATCAGCTTCCGGATATCCGGCCTTGGTTGATGCAACTGCCTTGCAGATTTGATCAACCTGAGTCTGGATGTCTTCAGGACCTTTAATCACTGGTACCGGGTACTGAATCATTGCAACCAGAAGGGATTCATCCCAAGAACTAACGCTTCCGGTACTAGCCATAGGGCAATAATGAGAACCATTTTCATGGTGATGCCTCGTTTTGCTAGGAGCTGTATCTCATGTTGCAGTTTCCGCTTTTGTGCTTTCAGTTACGTTGTTGTTGCTACGTTTTAGTCCTTAGTTATCACGAAAATCACCTTTCCTGCAAGCATTTTGTGCAACTCGTTCTGCCCAGGCTGGTGCTTCTTCACGTCCTTTATTGATTTCGTCGCTATTAAATTTTAGGAGTAGTTGCCAGTCAGTTTTCCCCCCTTGATCTCCTGGTAGTTCGTCTTTCTTAAGCCAACGACCATAAATGTTGTCGTAATCCGGCCAATTTGGTAGGTCGGGCATGCTGCACACAACATTGACTTCTGCTTTCTGTGTAGTCGGGCCATTGCTTGATATCTCTACGCCACCATCAAATAGGCCATTAGGGGTACCAGGCTTAAATGCCTTGGTCAGCGTTACGGTTATATCTTCGACAACGACAAGCACATCTCCTGGCTTGGCTTGGTGAAGGCGTGTCTCTTCGGTTTGTGTTTGGCAGCCCTGGCATGTCACAGCGAATGAAAGTGCCAGCCATGGCAGTAGGGATTTTTGTTTTGGCAATGCGGCTGTCGCTCCTTTGTTTTGTTCTTTCTTTTTACACTGCCACTAAAACATTAAAAAAAGTGTTGTTTTTGATTTGTGTAGCCGTGTGAACGACGGCTTCTCTCTTTCCGCTGTAAAAATTTGTCTGTAGCAACAGCTACAGTGCGTTCACCCTATTGAAGGGCGCATAACAACGAGCCATGGAACGGGGGCTCGTCTTTTGCTGTCGTCGCCATGTCTGCTCTTACTTTTCGCGGAGTCCGATACGAAAGTTCAGCGGGCTCGAGTCATTACGACCCGAGTCTCAAAAAGCTTGTTTATCGTAGATTTTCAAAAGGTGAGCGTCTAATCCGCTCTGACAAAACTGCCGCTCTCCTAAAACTTGACCCCTCAAGTGGTGAGGTTACGAGACTTGTATACCGGGGAGTACCTGTTAGGCACATTTCAGTTAGTAGGCTTGATAAGGCGCCAATTCAGGTCGGAGGATTCATTCGATCGCGGATGACTGCTGAACTTATCGGTATTAATCCTGTCGAATCCCTAAAAGCCTCAAGTACTTCAGTACGGATGGGGGGGATGATTCGCTCACGTACGACGGCAGAACTTTTGAGTTTTGATTGTAGTCAAGGTGAGCGGCTTCGAGTCTATCGAGGAGTAGTTTATTAATTGTTTTATATGAAAACTACAACTAACTCGCTCGGACCGATTCTACTGAAGACTCGCTTTTGATGGCGTACTCGCTTACGTCGGCACGCAGGTGAAGCATCTGCCCGGTAACTGACATTTTCCAGATCTCCAGTCGCGCCTCGGCCGGCGCCTCAAACCAGAACACTTCGGTGGGCATTACAACTTTCTCTCGATAAAAATGGTGCTCTCCAATACATTTCAAAATGACCATGCGACTGCTGTCATTTCGATAAATACACTCGATCATGGTTTCAAGATTTAAGTCTTGACAATGTCGCGCTGGTCAGCGTTTCCAAATGTCTGATTGATGACGAAAATTCGGTGTCTTTAGATTTGGTTCAGACCGCTTGATACCAAAACTCACGGTTGTGTAACCGCTGGAACATGGTGGATTGGATGAATGGTTCCGTCAAAGTTTTCACTTCGTGAGCATCAACCTGTTGCGATGCAATCGGTTGTTCACCTTGGGGAATTCATCCTTGATGCGACGTTGCTGACTTGCAATCAGGCCGCTAGCTCGGGTGCTGCAGCCTGAGGTTTGTGATTGGGTCGGCGCAAGGATTGCAGCGATTTTCTTGCTCTCCTCCACCCTGTGCGATCAGCTTGCCCTGCTGCACTCAGATCAGCCTGCAATGAGGGATTGCAGCTGTTCAGGCGTGACCAGCTCGGGAGTTGATGAGCGATCGGTGATGTCATCAGTTGGGCCAGGCCAGGGCGTAGCAGTCCCGCGAAGCTCTGCACCGCCAGCTCTTCCCCATGACGGTCGTAGGGGAGGCGATTGATGGCGGAGTCGAGGCCGAACTGGCGCACGCGGTCTTCACCTACCCGGCGGTAAAGCACTTCGAGGGTGGGCAGCTGATCCATGGAGACCACGGCACCCTCGTGCTCCATTAGCCCCCGCAGCACCGTTCCAAAGATTTCACCCGCCATCCGCTGCAGCCCCTCACTCGGGGTTGAGCCCAGGCCCTTGTGCTTGTGGTCAAACAGCCCCAGATCAACCTGGGCGATTCGGCTCGAGGCAACGTGGCGATAGACCTCGGACAGCAGACCCACTTCGAGGCCCCAGTCCGATGGAATGCGCAGGTTCATCGCCAGGTCGCTGGTGAAGGCGAATTCACCCGCCAGCGGGTAGCGGAATCCCTGCAGATAACGCAGGTAGGGCAATGGACCGAAAATCTGTTCAAGGCTCGCCAGAAGCGGGCCGACGAACAGGCGTGTGGCACGTCCCTGCAGGGCCTGGGTTTCGAGGGAGAGTCGGCTGTAGAACGCTTTCACATAGGCAATGCCGTGGGATGGGTCCAGAAGTGGACGCAACATCCGTTCGGGGTAAGCCGATGCGAAGGTGCGGATGTCGGCGTCAAACAGGCCGACGACCTCAGCGTCCTGACAAGCAATGCCGAGCCCCTGCCACACCGCCCAGCCTTTGCCTGGAGGGCCCGTCACGTCCAGGCCCAGGTCTCCCATGGATTCCAGAAGCTCTTGAACAGCTGGACCGTTGGTCCAATGCACCTGA
>MDSX01083424.1_pt1 | contig 12480 bp, 5 predicted proteins | sample 811141 | NCBI WGS metagenome assembly MDSX01 (sample SAMN05326642, study PRJNA326480) | marine metagenome | isolation source: seawater | place: Atlantic Ocean: South East | collected 2010
CAACAACAATATTCCAAGATCATGAAAGACCTTTATTTGTGGTTGGTATTGTCTCTGAGAGAACATTTGAGGTAAAAGCAGGAACAAGCACAATACCTCACACTTATCAGGGTGGTGGTAATGCCATTGAGTTCTTTGATGATTTAACATTTGGTTCAGGTTATCGTGGCACAACAGTTGCAATTGGTGTCACTGATACTAATTTCTTACATGAATTTGTAAGTTCAAGCACAAACTCAATTGCAGTACAAGGAGGAGGTTCTGGTCCGTTCACTCCTACAGACGCAATATATGAGTCACATACAGGTCAACTAACTCTTATAATTCCTGGTCATGGATTAACCACAAGTAATAAAGTTAGAATTACAACTAATTCTCTTTTATTCAAGTGTAGTAAAGATGGTAACTTTAGTAATCATCCTTATCCTCGTGCTAGTGACCCTGCAGCAGGTGTATTCCTAAGTATTACTGCTGTTACTACAGACTCTATTACAGTCAATGTAGGTGCTGGTGGAGGTGGTGGAACAGGAGCAAATATTACCGCTACAGTTGGTGCTGGCGGAACTTTAATTTTCAATATTGCTGCTGCTGGTAGTGGATATATTAATCCTCAAATTGATATTCCTGAACCATCATATGATAATCTTGGAGTAGTAGGCATATCAAGAATAGGTATTGGCACTACAACAGATACTGGATCAAATCTACTACTCAACGTATCTGTAAGTGGTACATCAACAGTAACTGGTATAGGATCAACTTATTTTGAGATAAATGAATTTGACATAGCGAGAAGTGGGCACTCATTTAAGAAGGGTGATAAATTTAAACCAGTTGGATTAGTTACTGCTTTAGGTTTAACTCAACCTATCCAAGAATTTGAGTTAGAAGTGTTAGAAGTATTCAATGATAAATTTTCTGCGTGGCAATTTGGTGAATTAGATTATATTGATAGTATCAAAATTCTTCAAGATGGTGAAAGAACAAGATTCCCATTATTCTTTAATGGTGAATTATTAAGTTTTGAGAAAGATTTGACAAATACACAGTCTCAATTAATTGACTTGAACGCTGTTTTATTAATCTTTGTTAATGGTGTTCTACAAAAACCTGACATATCATACCAATTCCAAGGTGGATCTACATTTACATTCCTTGAACCACCTCGTGGAGAATCACAACCTGGATTAAATGATGGAGACGATGTTGATATATTCTTCTACAAAGGAACAGAGGGTGTAGACGCTATCGTTGAAGATGTCAATCCAACTGTCAAAATTGGTGATACCTTGACGATTGAGAAAAATTCTCTCGTTGCAGGTATGCCAATTGAACATACAAGTCGTGCTGATGCACAAACAAGGTCAAGAATTGTCAAAGATATATTAAATACTGATTTGGTTGAGACTGACATTTACTCAGGATTAGGGATTGTAACCACAGGTTCTGCTTTAAGACCTGTTACATGGACAAAACAAAAACGTGACTTAAGGATAAATGGAACATTGATTGATAAGTCAAGATCAATCTTAGAACCACAAGTATATGCAACATCTAAAATTATAGGTGATTTATCCACTACTGACGGTAAAGGTGGTCCTGCAGATGGTATCTTTGTGGATAATGCAGAATCATTCTTCAAGGAAAATAATTATTCTGGTATTACTGTGACGGAGGTTGATGCTTTAATTACTTCAGGTGAAATTAATGTTGGTGCTTCTGCAACTGCAATTGTATCTGCTGCTGGAACAATATCATCGCTAACAATTACAGAATCAGGTAGTGGTTATTCTGGCACAGTTGAAGTTAAGTTAAGTGCTCCTTCAGAGATAGGTGTTGGAATAGGATCTACTGCTACAGCAACTGTCACTGTAAGTAATGGTGTCATCGGAAGTCCTTTAATAGTGAATCCAGGTTTAGGTTATACACATTCTAATCCACCTGGTGTTATTATTCAAGAACCAGAATTTAAGACTGAGAAAATAACAAGAATATCAAATGCACAAGGTTTCACTGGTATTATCACTGGAATATCACAGGTGAATAGAGGTGGTGTTGCTGGTGGTGCACTTAAATTCTTCTTCCATGCTGTTGAAGAAAATGCAAATGGTTCTTTAATAAATGCAACTGCATCTGAATTACTTACTGGTTATCCAATTATTGTAAAAGGTACAAAAGTTGGTAATGGTGTAACATCTGTAAATCCTGGCAACTCTAATGTAGTAAGTATAGGAACCACATTTGTAGACAATATTTACATTGTCAATTCGATAACAACTGATGGATCAAAAGGAATTTGTACCTGCCATGTACACAGTAATAGTGTTACATCTATTGCAGGTATAGGGACAACTGGTTCATTTACAGGTGTGAATGCACTTGGTCAAGCAGATATATTAGGAACTATCAATTGGGGTGTGTTATACGGTTCCAATCTTGTTCGCTCATCAAGTCCTATTTCAATAGGAGTAACAGGACTAACGATTAACACTGGATTAACCACTTTCCCAACAATTCAACGTAAAAGTTATGATGAAGTAGGAGAAAGAGGTCATCGATCATCTGGATCATATAGGGCTGATTTAGCATGATGAGCAAACCACTATAAATAAAGAAAAAGTTTAGATACAATGTCAGCAATTGTCACTGATCAATTTAGAATATTAAATGCAAATAATTTTGTAGAATCAGTAGAAAATACAAATAATTCATATTATATTTTTATTGGACTATCAAATCCAAAGGGAACAAATACTCTTGTAGGTTTTGGTAGAACAACAGATTGGGATACGAACACACCATCTCCAACTGATAGTTTCGCTTATAGGAAACATTCAACCGATACTATGATGTTTGGAAGAAAGATATCATCTGCAAATATAAGGAGAGTTGTAAGAAGAATAGATTGGGTTTCTGGAAATAAGTATGAAATTTATAGAGATGATTATAGTGCACAAAATCCAAGTCCTAATACAAAAGCAAATTCATTGTATGATTCTAATTATTATGTTTTAAATTCTGATTTTAAGGTTTATGTTTGTATTGATAATGGATCATCAGGAGATAATCCTACTGGTAACGTATCTCAAGATGAACCTACTTTTACTGACTTAGAACCATCTAAAGCAGGTAGTAGTGGAGACGGATATGTGTGGAAATACTTATTTACTATTTCACCCAGTGATATTGTAAAATTTGATTCAACAGAATTTATTACAGTTCCAAACGGTTGGTCTACGTCAACAGATAGCCAAATCAGAAATGTTAGAGAAAATGGAAATTCTAACACAAACTTGAATCAAATTAAACATATTTACATTGAAAACTCAGGAGTTGGATATAAAAATGGAAATGGTCAAGAGGTAGATATCATTGGTGATGGAACTAATGGAAAGGCAAGAGTAGATGTTGTTGGTGGTAAAATAATTGATGTAACAGTAAGTTCTGGTGGAAAAGGTTATACTTATGCACTTGTTGATTTGGGTAATATAAGAACAAATGCGGTTTCGACCAGTGCAAAACTAGTTCCAATCATACCTCCAAGTCTAGGTCATGGTTATGACATCTATACAGAGTTGGGAACAGATAAGGTAATTTGTTATTCAAGATTTGATGATACAACAAAGGATTTTCCAACTGATACAAAATTTGCTCAAATAGGCATCGTAAAAAATCCATCAAAACCAGATTCGACAGACATTTATACTGCTGATAGTTACTCTTCCCTACAAGCGATCAAGTTCTCGACAGTTACTGGAACTCCTAAGATTGGTGAAGTAATCGAACAAGTTTTAACAGTTAGTCCAAATAATGAGAAGATAGCAAGGGGTTACGTAGCATCATTCGATCAAGAGACTAAAGTTATAAAATACTTTAGAGATAGATCTCTTAATTTTAATCCAACACAATTAGATCATACTGATTTTGTTGGGGTAAGCACAGATGGAAGAATATTCCAATTTGAGAGTTCAGTAGGTGGTAATGTTGTCAAGGGAGATGAATCTGGGTTCACAGGTTCTGTTGAAACAGGATTCACAGGTGTGTCTACCATAACATCAGGAAATAAATTAGTTAATTTAGGAACCAACTTTAACGCAGGATTATCTCAATCTGAGATAAATAAAGGGTCGGGTGAAGTTATCTACTTAGATAATAGACCTGAAATAACTAGAAGCACTCGACAAAAAGAGGACATTAAAATCATACTCGAATTCTAAAAATGCCACAAAAGACCAATTTAAATATAAGTCCTTATTATGACGATTTTGATAAGGCAAAAAATTTCTACAAGGTTCTGTTCAAGCCTGGCAGTCCCGTTCAAGCAAGAGAATTAACTGGATTGCAATCAATTCTACAAAATCAAGTAGAATCATTTGGAAAACATATTTTTAAAGAAGGTTCAATGGTCATACCTGGTGGTATTGAGTATAACCCTGCTTATTTTTCATGTAAAATAAACTCCACACATTTAGGCATTGATGTTACAGTTTATCTTGATAGTATAATATCTGCAAATGGTGGTAAAGGCACAAGAGTTCGTGGTCAAAGTTCAGGTATAATTGCAACAATTAAAAATTACGTGTTACCACCTAATGAGGGTGTTACAGATCCAACAATATTTTTAGCATACAATCAATCTGGAACAGATGGTGAAAATATTGCTTTCCCAGATGGAGAGGTTTTAATTCTTGAAGAGAATTTAACTTATGGAAATACTACAATTAATTCTGGTGATACTGTATTAACATTAACGTTAGAAAATGCATCTGCAACTGGATCATCTTTTGGTGTTCAAGAGGGAGTATATTTTGTTCGTGGTACCTTTATTGATGTATCAGAATCTCTTATAATTCTTGATCCTTATAATAATAAACCATCATACCGTGTTGGTCTTGATATTATTGAAGAGGTAATTAATGCAAATGATGACGATTCTCTTTTTGATAATGCAAAAGGATTCACTAATTTTGCTGCACCAGGTGCTGATAGATTTAAGATTACTGCAAGATTAGCAAAAAAATCATTAAATGATTATAATGACACTAGTTTCGTTGAACTATTCCGTGTAAGAGATGGTGAAACAAAAAAATTACAAAATGAAAGTGTATATTCTGAGATTAAAAAATATTTTGCAAAAAGAACTTTTGATGAGTCAGGAAACTATGCTGTTGAACCTTTCCGTGTAAACATACAAAATTCTCTTAATAATGAAATAGGGAATGATGGTTTATTTACAGAAAATCAATTAACTGATGAGGGAAATACTCCTTCTGACGATATAATGTGTGTCAAACTATCACCAGGTACTGCGTATGTAAGAGGATTCGATGTTAGATTGCCTGGTACAACTGTTCTTGATATTCAGAAACCAAGAGATACAAAATCAGTAAACACTGCATCTATTCCATTTAATATGGGTAGTGCTTTAAGAGTGAATAATGTTCAAGGAACACCTTTCATCAATATTGGTGGTACTAATACTAATGTAATTGGATTGTATAGTAGAAGGAAAGGAAACACGAATTCTCCAAGTGGCATTAAAATTGGTGATGCAAGAGTATATTCATATAATGTAACAGATGCGGCTCATACTGGTGCTAGCACAGAGTATGATCTTCGTTTATATGACATACAAACATATACTAATCTAAAGTTATCTGCAGTTCCCTCAGCTCCAATTGGTACAAAAGTTAGAGGTTTAGCAAGTGGGGCAATCGGATATACATCTCAAGCAGTCAATGAAAGTGGATTAAATGAATTATCCTTATGTCAGACAACTGGAAAATTTGTTGAGGGTGAATCAATCATAGTTAATGAGCAGACAACTAATTTCAACGCTTCTATACTTGAAGTTCATGCCTTTACTGTTAGAGATATTAAATCAGTTTTTCAGGATTCCGATGGTATTTCAGGAACTCTGGTCACAGATTTTTCTGCTGATTCTGTATTATATGATCGTATTATTACTAATTTCTCTAATACAGATGTGCTAAATGTTACTAGTGTTAGTGGCACCCAAGATACAGGATCCATACCAGGTCGTAACTTTGGTGGGGTGTCAGGAATTACAACAGAGACAGTTATTTCATACGCATCAGCTAGTTTTGCAAATCCTGTATTCAATGTTGTAACAAACGTTGGCGATGGTTCGCAAATAACATTAGAGCAGGTTGAAGATGTAGCTGGTGTTTGTGAGGGTGATGTTCTCTCTTCAGGTACATCATCAGGGATTTTTAGAGTTAAAGAACCTTTAATAAGAAATTTAAGAAGTTCTGGATTATACACACCATTACCAAGAAGAAATATATCAAGTCTTAATACATCCAATTCTAATTTAGTAATAACAACTCAGGTTACTGGAAAAAGTGTTAGTGCTGGATCATTAACTATTTCTACCAATGATGCATTAGACCCATCTTCAGGTATTACAAGTGCATTCTTTGAGCCATTTGATGCTGAAAGATACAGTATTCATTATACTGGTTCTAATGCTGCCACAGAGAATCTTACATCAGACCAAGTTATTGTGTCCTCTGATGGAGGGACTGTTAAATTTAACGGATTATCACAGAATGCTGCATGCACAGTTAATGTTACTCTGAAAAAAATTGGTCTAACTAGTAAAACAAAAAATTATGTTAGAAGTCAACAGTTTGAGGTGACTAGGACTGTTGGAATTTCAACTAATGGTAGTTTAACTACAGATGCAGGATTAACCAATAATCTTGGTTATGGTACAAGAGTAGAAGATCAAGAAATATCACTTAATGTTCCAGATGTAAGTAAAATTATTGCAATTTATGAATCTAAAAATACATTAAAACCAGTATTTGATAAATTAACATTTGTTTCTGGATTAAATTTAGATACCAATGCTGTTATTGGTGAAAAAATAATTGGACAAGAAAGTAGAGCAGTCGGTCAAATAGTTGATCGAACCTCTACAACTATAAGTTTTGTTTACTTAAATGCTAATAAATTTACTGTTGGAGAGCAAGTTAAATTTAAGGAATCATCAATTACTACAATATTACAGTCAATTACAAACGGTAATTACATTGATAGAACTGGTAATTATACATTAAATAAAGGACATAACAGACAGTTCTTAGATTATTCTAGAATTGAAAGAAAGGCAAAAGTTGGTATACCAGCAAGAAGATTACTAGTTGTATTTGACAAATATGTAATACCAGCAGGTAATAAAGGTGATGTATGCAGTATTAATTCATATACCGCTGACAGATATCAAAATGATATTCCAAAAGTGGTTGGTAATAGATTAACTGATATACTTGATTTTAGACCTAGAGTTAAAGAATTTGGTTCAGGCACTAATGGGTCTCCTTTCTCATTCCATAATAGGCAATTTGAAGATACAAATCCATTTGTTATAACTCCTGATGAAAGTTCAATTTTAGGATATAGTTTCTATCTACCAAGAATTGATAAATTAGTTATAAATCAGTTTGAGCAAGTCAAATTAATAAGAGGAGAGTCAGCAGAAGTTCCTGTCCCTCCAACTGAAGTTGGTAATTCAATGGAAGTCGCTCAAATTACTCTTCCTCCTTATCTTTATGATGTTATAAAGCAACCATCAATAAGAATGTTTGATAATCGTCGTTTTACGATGAGGGATATTGGTGCTTTAGAGAAAAGGATACAGAATTTAGAGGTGATGACATCTTTGAGTGCACTTGAACTTGATACAAAAACTCTTCAGGTAAAAGATAAGGATGGTCTCAATAGATTTAAGACTGGATTCGTAGTTAATAACTTTAAGGATAGATCATTTATCGATTTTAGTCGTGAAACAGGTTCTAGATGTGAAGTCAATGTCGTTAATCGTGAATTAGTTAGTGCTGTTGATTTCTGGTCATTAAAAGCAGAATTAGCATTAAATCCAGATATTGATCCAGCTGCTGCAGACTTAAACTCTAACTTACAGTTATTAGATACTAATTGTAGAAAAACTGGGGATTTAATCACTCTTGATTATACAGAAGTTGATTGGATTGACCAACCACAAGCATCACTAAAAGTAAATGTTAACCCATTTAACGTAACAGTTTTTGCTGGTGCTGTTGTTCTTGATCCACCATCAGACAACTGGGCACGTACAATTTATATTGAAAATGTAAGACAAGAATCAACAGGAGCAACATGGGTTGAGCAAGCAAATATTGTTTCAAATAATTCAGTGAGTGAGACCGATGTGAATAGAACAGAAGTTGAGTTAGAAACTGACTTAAATGAGTTTGAGGAAAATCATCGTGAAATAAGAACCACTACAACTGTAACAACAACACAAACTGTTGAGAGGAGTTTCACTAACGTTCTAGAAGGACCATCAAAAGAATTTGATTATGTTGAGAGTATAAAAATTGATAGTGAAGCAGATCCATTTATGCGTTCAAGAAACGTTTTCTTTGCTGCGAATGGATTAAAACCAACAACTAGACATTATCATTATCTTGATAGTGCAGCACCTGATGTAGTACCAAAACTCGTAGAAATAGAAATGGTATCAGGTTCATTTACAATATTTGAGAATGCTAGGGTTGAATTAGATAGTATTCAAGATGATCCACAAATAGGATATGTAAGAGTACAAAGACCAAATCATAAAATAGGTGACAATGCAAGACCAGACGTTGCAGCTGGACTTGGTGCTCCTGCGGTAACTGTTGAAGAATATTCTGTTGATCCATACGATACAGGCAGACCTGCACCTTCTAGCACTTACTCTGCAACATCTAGATTATTGAATATAGATGTTACTGCATTAGCAAATAGCGAAGAGTATTTTGGATATGTTGTTAAAGGAGCAACCATTATAGGCGAAACAAGTGGTGCTGTTGCAAAAGTAACAAGTATTGATTTATTCTCAGATAATTGGGGAGATATAATTGGTGCATTCTTCTTTAGAAATGCCAATGCAGAACCAAAACCTCCAGTAACATTTAGATCTGGCACAAAAACATTTAGAATTACTGCTGCACCAGAGGGTACAATAGTTTTACCAGGTGAAACATCAAATGCAAGTGATGCATCAGGAGTGTTTACTGGTACAGGAGTTATAATTACTCAAACAACCAATACGGTTGCAGTTAGAAACCCACCAGCACCTCCTCAGAGACCTAATGAGACCACTGTTAGTGTAAATGTTAATTCATCAACAGATACGCAGTTTATAGAGGCACCTAATAGGGATCCTCTTGCACAATCATTCACTGTAGACGAGACAGGTGCTTTCCTAACATCATTTGATGTATATTTTGCGAGAAAAGATCCAAACGCTAAATTGTTTGTTGAATTAAGAACTATGGAACTTGGTACACCAACCAATCTATTAGTTCAAGATTTTGCACAATTATCATTAAATCCAAATCAAATTAATGTATCTGATGATGCCTCTTTAGCAACTACAATTAGATTCCCATCTCCAATATATCTTGAACCTAGAAAAGAATATGCTCTAGTATTCTTAGCACCATCATCTGACTTATATGAGATGTGGGTTGCAAGAATGGGTGAAAAAACTATTAAATCAACAGTTCTACCAGATGTAGAAGACGTTGTTGTAGGTAAACAATATATTGGTGGTAGTTTATTCAAATCACAGAATGGAACCATATGGACTCCAAGTCAATATGAAGATTTAACATTCAAGTTACGTAAAGCATCTTTTGTTGAATCTGGAACAGCAACATTCTTTAATACACCAATCGAAGCAGGTAACTTAAATGCTCAAAGATTACCATCTAATCCACTTAGATCTTTGCCAAGAAAATTAAAAGTTCCTGTTGCTGTTGCAAAGACTACTGTTCCTATTGGAAGAAAAGTAAGTTCAGGTGCAACTGGAGATGCAGATGATAGCAGTATCACAGGTATAGTTGAAGCACATGGTGCTGCTGTATCAACCTTTGAGGTTGTGAGTGGTGGAACTGGATATGCTTTTGCTAGTAGTAACTCAAATGGAGTTAAATTAAGAAGTCTTACTGGATCTGGTGAGAATGTACAGGCAAACTTAACTATTACTAATGGAGTTGTTACAGCTGCATCTGTAACTGGTGGTCAAGCTGGTACAGGATATGTTATTGGTGATATATTGGAAGTTATTAACGATGATTCACAAAATGCAAACTATACTAAGGGTGCTGGATTTAAGGCTGTAGTTAAAACAACTCCTTCTACAACAACTCATTTGTATCTAACAGATGTTCAAGGTGATAAGTTTACAAGTGGTGACTTATTAATTCATTATGGTGCAGGTAACAATACTCGTACCTCTGCAGGTGTTAATATTAGTGCTGATTCAATACAAAATGGTGAATTATTCTCAGGAGATGTATTTGAGGTAACTCAATACAACCACGCTCATCATGGTGTTAATAGCAAAATTAATATTAAAAATGTAAAACCAGACACTCTAAAAGTTCAGACAACATCTGCACTTACTGCTGAGACAACAGTTGTTCAAGTTGAAAATGTAGATCCATTCAGAACATTCAACGGTATAACTACAACAACTGGTGAGGCTTTAATTGGTAGTGAAATCGTATCCTACACTGTGGGGACTGGTTCATTAACATTAAATAGAGGTAGATTTAGTACAACTCCAGTGACTCATATTGCTGGTTCTGATATTCAAACTTATGAAGTATCAGGAGTTTCTCTTGTAGGTGTTAATACAACTCATACAGTTACAACTTATCAGGATAATTTTGATAATTATTACCTAAAAGTTGATGTGCTTGGAATAGACTCAAGAAGAACTGATAAAGAACTTATTTGTTTCACAAATGAAAGAGCATTTGGTGGTATCAATGTTGCTGCATCGCAAAATCATCAGTTTAGTTCTTTCTCACCACAAATAAACGTAATAACACCTGGTAAGTCAACAAGAGTTGGAACCAATGTTAGAACTATTAGTGGTACAAGTGCAGGTGGTAATGAAATATCATTCTTAAATCAGGGATTTGATCCAACAGCATTGAATGAAACTACATTCTTCCCAACTCCAAGATTGGTGGCATCAAAAATTAATGAAAGTGAGTATTTAACAGACTTACCAAAGAATAAATCTTTGACTCTAAATGTTAATATGTCATCCACTGATTCTAACCTATCACCAGTATTGGATAGTAAAAATGCAATATTTATTTTAGGTAGGAATAAAATAAACAATCCAATTGGAGAAAATAATTATGCTTCAGACTCAAGAACAAATCAGTTGGCAGATGATCCTCATGGTTCAATATTTGTGTCTAGAAGGGTAATCTTAAAGAATCCTGCAACGTCATTAAAAGTGTTAGTTGCTGCAAGTGTAGAACCAGAAGCTGACTTTAGAGTATTTTATAGGTTATTCAGTTTCGATTCAAGTGAAGTATCTCAAACTTACAGAGCATTTCCTGGTTATAAAAATCTAAATGACACAACAGGAGATGGTTTTGGTAACGATATTATTGATTTAAGTCAAAATGATGGTAGAGCAGATGCTTTTGTATCACCAAGTGGATTTAATCAATTCAAGGAATATCAATTCTCTGTGGATGATTTAGAAGAGTTTAACGGATTTACGATTAAGATCGTAATGACTTCAACAAACGAATCTATCCCAGTTCGTCTTAAAGACTTTAGAGCAATCGCATTGGCATAATGAAAACATTCCAAGAATTTCAAGAAGAACAGTCTGTATATTCTACAAAAGAATTTACAAAGTTTGGTAAATCTAATTATCCAAAGAATACTCCATTCGTTATTGATGATTTTATAAAAAACAGAGCCAAAGAACTTTTTAAATTTAAAACAGGTATTCCTCTTGTTAAAAGGAAATATTCAGGTAAAATTAATAGTGATGTATTGAAGGCACACCCTGAATTAAATCCTGATAAACCTAATGATTACATAAAACTGAAAAGATTAACTAATAAATTAAAAAAAGCATGATAAAAGTAGAAGGACACAAAAATTTATTTCGTGACGAAAAAACAGGTGCTATTGTCAACTGTGACAATAATGCGTATGAAGATTATGTCGAAATGAAAAGAAGAAATAATGACAAACAAGCAGAATTAGATAGTATGAAAAGAGAGATAAATGAGTTAAAATCTCTTTTAAATGACCTTGCCTCAAAGATAACGTCTTAGAAACATAAATACTTTCAGATCTGAATTGCTTACATAGATGGCAAATATAAAAGTCAGAGTTGGACAACAAAATGCCACAAAAGTGATTTCTTCACTGGCAGGTGCCCAAACTCTATCATTAACGGAATTAAGTGATGTTAACGCAGGAACTCTTACCGATGGTATGGTTCTAGTTTTTAATGGAGTAACGAAAAAATTTGATGCGACCTTAGAATTAACGCCAGGTGCAACACAGAATTTAGACATCAACGGAGGAAATTTCTGAAATGGCTAGTATAATTAGAATCAAACGATCATCGGGTACAGCCAAACCTGCTAGTTTGAATTG
>MDSX01107465.1_pt1 | contig 12478 bp, 12 predicted proteins | sample 811141 | NCBI WGS metagenome assembly MDSX01 (sample SAMN05326642, study PRJNA326480) | marine metagenome | isolation source: seawater | place: Atlantic Ocean: South East | collected 2010
TAAAATTGATCACAGATACCAAGCTTTTAAAAAAATTAGAAAATTTCTATAAGTTTTTGGTTTTCAATTTTGTAAAAATTTAATCTGTGATTAATTTTGTTATTTTTAATGTCAAAAATACCAATTTTTCCTTTAAATGAATTTTTTCTTTTAAAAATCTTATTTGAATTTTCAATATTTGAATTTAATGATAAATAATAAATTAGGCCAATAAGATCATAACTTAATAAAGACAAATGAGTAGGATTTTTTTTGAAAGCCTCAAAGTATTTAATTTTATAGTTATCAAAATTTTCTTTATTAATTGATGGGTAATATAAGGGCTGAATGTCTGTTTCGTTTAATAAACTTTCATCAAACCATTGATTTAAAGTTATAAAATATTTATTTGTGGGAAGCACATCTGTGTACAAAAGTGAAGTTGATACACTTTTGAGACTCTCATCAAAATCTGCAATTACAATGGCATTAAAATTTAAACCACCTAAAGTATATCTTTTTTCAAGTCTTTTAATTATTTTTTCTTTATTTGGATCATTTGAATTTTTCACTCTATTTATTTCATCCTCTAAGTTTTGTTTTCTTATTCTATAGTTGGTAATTTCTTCTATTTGTTTTGTAAGTTTTGTAGGCTTCGTATTATATACATAATCTTTATAAATCTTTATTTTTGAATTTTTCATTCCTCTTTTAATTTCAAATTCATAATCCCACATCGGGGTTAGAAAAATTGTTTTTTCGATGTTATTAATTTCTAAAAATTTTTTAATAGTATTAAATTGTGATGTAGAATTAATACCTGCAGAAATGACATTTCTTGGTAAATCTAAGGTTTTGTTTGTTAATGATAAGAATGTTAAATCTTTCATCTCATCTAAGTAGGTTAAGCTCTCATAAAATACAGGACCAATAACAATCTTCACTCCCATTTCACGTAATTCAAATGCAGATTTTAAAGTTTGGTTTGCTTTAGTTGCTGTGTCTTTAGGTAAAATTTCTATTAAATTACTATCGATATCTTTTACAGCTAGTCTTACTGCCTTAATAATTGATTCCCCAATTTCTTTATTAACACCTGTCATTGGAACTAACAATCCTATTTTGATTTTTTCATTAGCACTTACCGATTGAAAAAGCAGAAGGTACTGAGCTATAACAATAAAAAAAATAAATTTAATTAATTTGTTCATTTTGATGTTAATATAATATTTTTTTAACTAAATTATGATTATAAAACCACAATTTAAATTAAAAGAATACGAAAATGGTCTTTATTTAGTATCCACCCCTTTAGGAAATCTAAAAGATATAACTTTAAGAGCAATAGAGGTTTTGAAAAAATCAGATTATATTTTATGTGAAGACACACGCGTATCAAAGATTCTATTAGATAAATATAAAATAAAATCAAAATTAATTTCAAACCATAAATTTAATGAACAAAAAAATTTAGCTAAAATTATTGAATATCTAAAATCTGGAAATATGATTTCTCTAATATCTGACGCAGGAACTCCTAGCATTTCTGATCCTGGGTCAATATTGATTAATGAGTGTATCAAACATAATTTAAAAATACATCCTTTACCGGGACCTTCAGCAGTTGTTACAGCAGTTTCAATTAGTGGATTTTCGGATAAATTTTTGTTTTTTGGTTTTTTGCCAGAAAAAAAAATAAAATTGGATAATGAACTTAAAAAACTTTCTATATTTGATAATACTCTAGTCTTTTTTGTATCACCAAAAAAAATCAACAAAATCATACCTCTACTTAGAAATAATTTTTCTGGAAGAAAGATAGTTTTTTGTAGAGAAATAACAAAAATGTTTGAAGAATTTATTCGAAAAAATATCGATGAATTAGAGTTATTTGAAAAGGAACCAAAAGGAGAGCTCACAGTGGTTATTTCTGAAAAAAAAATAGTTAAAAATAGCTCTCAAAAACTAAGTGAATCAGATAAGAGTATAATCAAAATGATGATTAATAAACTTTCTACAAAAGAAATTACCAGTATTTTGGGTCAAAATAACAATATTTCAAAAAAAGCAATATATAATTATTGTTTAGAACTAAAAAATGAAAATTAAAATATTAATTATAATTGTTATAGGATTAATTTTATCAGGATGCTTGGGAGTTGGGTCACCAGGTTTATTTGGAACAGGAGTTTCGGTTGCTCTTGACCCAAGAACCGTAGGAACACAAATTGATGATTCTATAATGCAAAAAAGCATTACAGCAAGACTTGTGGCAAAAGATAAAAAATATTTTATTTCAATTAAAACAAAGGTGCTTGATGGAAGAATTTTCTTAACTGGAAAGGTAGAAAAACCAGAAGAAAAATTACAAATTACCAAATTAGCATGGGAAACAAAAGGTGCCAGATCTGTTCGAAATGACATTAAAATAAAAGAAGAATTTAATTTTAAACAATCAGCCAAAGATTTATTAATTACTTCCCAACTCCGAACAGCTATAATTATAAATAAGAATATAAAAGCAACCAATTATCAAATCGATACATATAAAAAGACAATTTATGTTTATGGAATAGCTATAACAGCAGAAGAAAAAGATTTAGTAGTAAGCGAAGCTAATGAAATTCTTGACGTTGAAAATGTTATTGCAAGTATATTACTTTTAGAAGACTTAAGAATTCAAAAAGACTAATTATTTTTTGTAATTTATAATTTCTGATGAATACGCAGCTATAGATGCAAGATTTAATATTTCGGATGTTGAGGATCTCAAAGGAGCAACTTCAATTGGAAGGCCTAATCCGATTAATAATGGTCCTATAACCCTTGTATCCCCAAAACTCTTCATTAATTTATAAGATATTGCTGCACTGTGTTGTCCTGGCATAATTAAAATATTTGCTTTTCCAACTATTTTTGCAAATGGGTATAATTCCTTATATTCAGAACTTAAAGCTACATCTGGTTGCATATCGCCATCAAACTCAAAATTAACTTTTTTATCTTTAAGAATTTCAACCGCATTCCTTATATGTTTAGTTCTGCTGGTTAAAGGTTGACCAAAAGTGGAATGTGAAACAAAAGCAACTTTAGGATCAAAACCGAATAATCTTACTACTCTTGCTGCTGAAATAGCAATTTCTGCCATTTCCTCTGAAGTGGGGTATTCATGAACGCTTGTATCTCCAATAAAAATTGTTCTACCTTTATGGACCACCATATTTAATCCAAACATAATTTCTCCTTTTCGAACATCAACTACCTGTTTTATTTTTTCGAGAGAAGATCCAAAACGTCTTGTATTACCAGTAACAGCACCGTCAGCGTCCCCACAGGCAACCATACTAGTAGCCCATATAACTCTGTCATTTCTAACCATTCGATCGCAATCCCTTTCAAGTAAACCGTGATCTCTTTGTAATTTCTTGAAAAGATGTTCTACATATCTTTTTCGTTTTTTTTCATCCTTAGAGTTTACGATTTCAATATCAAAATTTTCGTTGTAGCCAATATTTCTGATTTGTTCTTTTATTTTATTTTCCTTGCCAACTAAAATTGGAATACCCAATTTTGAATTTTTAAATGCTATTGCAGCTTTTAATGTGTTCTCATCTTCACCATCTGCAAATACAATTCTTTTTTGATTCTTTTTAATAAATGAATTTATTCCCTGCATTATTGTAACAGTAGGATCTAATCTCTGTTTGAGTTTTTCTTTATAAATTTCAAAATCATCAATATCTTTTCTTGCCACCCCGCTTTGCATTGCAGCCTTAGCAACAGCAGCTGGTATTACACTTATAAGTCTTGGATCAAACGTAGATGGAATTATATAATCTTTTCCATAATGGGGTCTTTCACCACCCATTGCTGCTACCACTTCATCTGGAACATCTTCTCTAGCAAGTTTTGCAATTGCTTGAGATGCAGCAACTTTCATTTCCTCATTAATCGTTTTTGATCTAACATCTAAAGCTCCTCTAAAAATGTAAGGAAATCCTATTAAGTTATTTACTTGGTTGGGGTAATCAGATCTACCTGTAGCTACAATTGCATCTTTTCTAACTTTGCTAATTTCTTCAGGTGTAATTTCAGGATCAGGATTTGCACACGCAAAGATTATAGGTTTTTTTGCCATGGTTTTAACCATCTCTTTTTTTAAAGCACCTTTAACAGATAGTCCTAAAAATACGTCTGCACCTTTAATTGCATCTTTAAGAGTTCTAAGTTTAGTTTCATTAGCATATCTTAATTTCCATTGATCTATACCACTAGACCTTCCTTTATAAATAACACCTTTACGATCAAGCATAATTATATTCTTAGATTTTACTCCAGAGTTTATAAATAGTTCTGTACAAGCTTGAGCGGATGCGCCAGCACCGTTAACTACGACTTTAATATTTTTTATTGATTTTTTTGTTATATCTAATGCATTTATTAATGCAGCTGTAGTTATAATTGCAGTCCCGTGTTGGTCATCATGAAAAACTGGAATATCAAGAATTTCTTTTAATTTTTGTTCAATTATAAAACAATCTGGTGCAGCTATATCTTCAAGATTAATTCCACCAAAACTTGAAGCAAAATTTTTAATTGAATTAATAATTTCATTTGAATCTTCTGAATCTATTTCTAAATCAATAGAGTCTATGTCAGCAAACCTTTTAAATAATACAGACTTTCCCTCCATCACAGGCTTTGACGCAAGAGCACCCAAATTACCCATGCCTAAAATTGCTGAACCGTTACTTATAACAGCAACCAAATTTCCTTTACTTGTATAGTCATATGCTGCTTCTGGATTTTCACTAATCATTTTTACAGGAGCTGCAACTCCAGGCGAATATGCTAGAGCAAGATCTCTTTTGGTGGTCATGTTTTTTGATGAAATAATCTCAATCTTGCCAGGTTTTCCATTTTTATGAAAATCCAAAGCTTCTTTATCTGTGTAATGATCAATCTTTGTTTTTTTCATTTTTGATAATATGTGTACAATCGGATAAAATTAACTCTAATATGATTTATGAACTTACTTAAGTCAACAGGCACATTTGGTTTTTATACCATTATAAGTAGACTACTTGGTTACTTGAGAGACATTCTTATTGCTATATTTCTTGGAACTAGCTTTTTAGCTGATGCTTTTTTTGTAGCATTTAGAATTCCTAATACGTTTAGAAGATTGTTTTCAGAAGGAACTTTTAATGCTGCGTTTGTTCCTAGCTATACTTCAGAAATGATTAAAGGCAAAAAACAATCTAATAAATTTGCAAATGATATTTTTAATTTATTATTTTTGGGTTTATTTTTATTAACATTAATTGTTCAGTTATTCATGCCGGCTTTTGTATCACTTATTGCCCCTGGATTTGTAGAAAATATTGAAAAAATGGAAATTGCAATAACGTTAACTCGTATAACATTCCCATTTCTGTTTTTTATTTGTTTGGCATCTTTTTTTTCAGCAATTTTAAATTCACACAATAAATTTGCGGCAGCATCGGGAGCACCAATAATATTAAATATCATATTGGTTTTGGTTCTATTTTTTTCAAGCACGTTGGGTGATCAATTAGTGTATTACTTATCATATGGTGTTTCCTTTTCAGGTTTTCTTCAATTAATATTTTTATATAAATTTGTAAAAAAGTATTATTCATTAAAATTTAACTTTAATTTAAAAATTAATTACAAAGTTAAAATTTTTTTTAAAAAACTTTTACCAAGTATTTTTTCTTCAGGAGTTACTCAAATAAATATATTAGTAGGAACTATTATTGCATCTTTTCAAACAAGTGCAGTTTCTTACCTATATTATGCAGACAGAATATATCAGATTAATCTTGCAATTGCTGGAATAGCAATAAGTGTAGTTGTGCTTCCTCAATTATCAAAACATGTTCAATCGAAGAAAAAAGATAAAATTTCTTTAATACAAAACAAAGCTCTTGAGTTGAGTTTATTCCTAAGTTTGCCTGCTTCTGTAGCATTAATTCTTGGTTCTGAACAAATAATATCTGCACTATTTGGTTATGGATCTTTTAATGAAACTTCAGTTTTAAATTCAAGTTCAGCCCTATATTATTTCGCCCTAGGTTTGCCAGCATTTGCTTTGATAAAGGTTTTTTCAAGTTTCTTTTTTGCCAACCATAATACCAATATACCTTTTTATATTTCATTGATTTCAGTGATACTAAATATAATAATAAGTATTTATTATTTCAACGAATTTGGGTTTATTATAATTCCAATAGCAACGACGATTTCATCGTGGTTTAATGGGCTGTTATTATTTATTTTTTTAAAAAATAAGAATCTTTTTTCTTTTAATAATATTTTTTTAATAAAATTTATAAAAATATTGCTGGCATCAATTTTGATGGGACTAATTTTTCAATTTTTATTAAACTTTTTTCAAAATGAACTTACATATGACAATAATACAAAATCTTTTTATTTGATTCTGTCTGCATTATTGGGACTTTTGTTTTACTTTTTTATTTGTTATTTCATCAAAGCTTTTAAAATTAGTGATATTCATCTAAAGTATTAAGTCTATGGGTAAAAAAATATTTTCTGGAGTGCAACCTACAGGCAATCTTCATTTGGGCAACTATTTAGGGGCAATAAAGAATTTTGTTGAACTAAATAATGAAAAGTCAAATGAATGTATTTTTTGTGTGGTTGATTTACACGCTATTACAACTAAACAAAATCCGATAGAATTAAAAAAAAATATTAGAGAGACTGTAGCAACTTTTATTGCATGTGGGATAGATCCAAAGAGTAGTATAATTTTTAATCAATCAGGTGTAGCCGCACATGCCGAGGGAGCATGGATTTTAAGCTGTATTGCAAGAATGGGTTGGTTGAATAGAATGACTCAATTTAAAGAGAAGGCAGGAAAAGATAAGGAAAAAGTCAGTGTTGGTTTATACTCTTATCCTGTTCTAATGGCATCAGACATTTTGTTATACGATGCTACGCATGTTCCTGTAGGTGATGATCAGAAGCAACATTTAGAACTATGTAGGGATATTGCTCAGAAGTTTAATAATGATTTTGAAGTTGAAAATTTTTTAAATCCTCCAGAACCTTTAATCCAAAAAGAGTTCTCCAGGATTATGAGTTTAAAAGATGGTTCAAAAAAAATGAGTAAATCAGAATTATCTGACTTGAGCAGAATAAATTTAACAGATAATAAAGATCAAATTATAAACAAAATTAAAAAAGCAAAAACAGACCTTTTATCAATGCCGAAAAATAGCAATGAGCTTAAAGATAGGTTGGAGGTTCAAAATTTATTGGGAATTTATACTATTTTAAATAATTCAACTTTAGAAAATTGTGTAAATAAATTTTCTGGTAAGAACTTTTCAGAATTCAAGGAAGAATTATCAGAATTATTAATTAATAAAATTTTACCAATATCTGAAGAAATTAAAAAATTACTTAATAATGAAAAATATCTTGATTCTATTCTTCTAGAGGGAGTTGAAAAAGCTAACGAAATTGCATCAAAAAAGATCAAAAACATAAAAGAAATAGTAGGTTTTTAACTAAAATTAATATCAAGTTTTAATTTTCAAAATATAAACTATAAATAATTGATGTTTGTACAGACTGAAGTTACACCAAATCCAAATTCATTGAAATTTCTTCCAGGGAAGAATGTTTCTAATAGTGGTCCCCATGAAATAACAAATAAAGATGAAATTAATAACGAATTAGTAAGAAATATTTTATCAGTTAATGGTGTTGAGGGAATATTTTTAGGAAAAGATTTTATATCAGTTAATAAGATTGAGCAGATTGAATGGGATGAAATAAAACATATTGTAATTTCATTAATCAACGATTTTTATTCTGATGGAAAAGAGTTTGTTATTGATGAAAATATAAAAAAAAATGAGACAAACTTAAATGAAATAGAGGAAAAAATAGTTAAAATTTTAGATCAAAAAATTAGACCAGCAGTTGCAAGAGATGGTGGAGATATAAAGTTTATGGAATTTAAAGACGGCATTGTAAAAGTACAGTTGCAGGGCAGCTGTTCTGGATGTCCTAGCTCCACAATGACTTTAAAGCAAGGAGTCCAAAACTTATTGTGCCATTATCTTCCAGAAGTTAAAGAGGTAGAAGCTATTTGATATATATTATGAACTTTAAAACAAAAAAAAACCTAAGAATAATAAAAAATAAAATTTTGAATATATTCTCAAGATTTTTTTTAAGTGCTTTTATTATGGTGGCATTTTTTTATACTATGCCAATTCTAATTAATTTTGCTAACAAAAATTTAAATAATAAGGAATTTACAAACAATTCAAAAAATATTTTAAACAGGACTTTAAACAAAGATAAAATACTCGAAGAAGATAACTCATATTTACAAAGTGATGAAGTAGATCTTCTGTATGATATTTTAGAGGAAAACAATTCTGAAATTAATCTTGTAAGATATACTACCTCTGAAATTAATGCTTTATTTAGAGAGGTGAAATATAATTTAGAGGAAGTTAGAGACACAAAATTAGTTAAACCTATTGATATTGGACTTTTACCAAAAGAAATAAAAAACATAGGTAACACGAAAAAAAGAAAAGATATGTTTATTAAAATTGTTTTACCTTTAATCGTTAAGGAAAATAATAGAATTAGAATAGACAGAAAGAGACTATTTGCGATTTTAAACAAAAACAGCAACACAGATATTGAAAAGAAGTGGCTTGAAAAAAAATATAAACAATATGGTGTAAAACAAGATGATCTATCAACTTTAAAAATTAGAATGGATGAAATTCCAGTTTCGTTGGCTATCGCTCAGGCAGCTAAAGAAACGGGCTGGGGAACTTCAAGATTTGCATTAAAAGGCAATGCTTTATTTGGTCAATGGACATGGTCTGGTGAAGGACTTAAGCCTAAAAATGCTGAAAAAGGTGAAGAACACAAGGTAATGAGGTTCCATAGTTTACATTTATCAGTGAGAGCTTATTTAAGAAATCTTAATACTCATTCATCCTATAAAAATTTAAGAAAAGCCAGAACAAATCTTAGAAATGAAGATAAACCTTTGGACAGTTTAATTCTATCAAATTATCTTGATAAATATGCAGAAACAGGAACCGAATATATTGAAGTGCTTCAGAAAATTATTTCACAGAATGGGCTAAAAGATTTTGATGAAGCTAGATTATTACCTTCTAGCAAAGATTTAGACAGTTTAATTTAATTTTCTTTAATTGGAAATTGAATTCCAAACCACCTCCATTTACCATTATCGTTAAGAGAGCAATTTACCCTTCCTCTTCTAGGCTTAAATGGCGCTCTAAATTTAATTGATAGCGTGGTACCAGAAAAATTAGTAATAGACTTCGCCCAGGTGCTTGATTCATTTGAATAACAATTAAGATTATCTAAATTTTTTTGTTCATCAAAAAATTCAACTTTAAATTTAGGGGGATTAGTATTTTTTGTTAAAAATTTCTCTTCAGGTAATATTTTTTTATACTCTAAAGGGAAATAATTAATAATTGAATTAAATCTTTTTAGTTCACCATATTTCTCATTTATTGGAAATCTTGGTAATTCAAATTTATTCTTATTTACATCAATTACTCCTGAGTGTTGACCGAATGCAAATTCAAAATTTTCAGAAATATAATCTCTCATAAATTTAGAATATTCACCAAATGGGTAAGAAAATAAATTAGGAATATGACCTAATTCTTTTAAAAATATTTTATTTGCATTTTCAATATCAAATATAAATTGGTCATTGGTTTCATCAATAAGATAATTATGACTATGTGAGTGGTGTCCTATTAAAACAAAATCTTCTTTTTCAATTTCTCTAATTTGTTGCCAAGTCATATATCCATTATTACCCACTGGTTTAGTTGATACAAACAAGATAAACGGAATTTTATTTTCTTTAAGATATGGCCATGCTTCCAAATAAAATGACTGAAAGGCGTCATCAATTGTAATAAGAATTTCTTTATTTAACCTTATTTCACCAAACCGTTTTTTAAAATTATTAGGATTGTGAAAGCTAAAATCTGAGTTTTTAATTATCTCCATATGTTTTTTAAAAATATCCATTTGAATATTTGTTGATGGGTATTTAGACTCATTAAAGCGATGATACATAATTGATAAAATTCCCTCATCTTTGGAATAATATTTGATATTATTTTCATCTGCTTTAGAACTGATATTAAAAAATAAAAAAATTATGAATAAGTTAGTAATCGATGTTGTAAATGAAAAAATATTTTTGATGATCATCACTAAAGAAGATATTTATAATATTACTAAAGAGAATACTAAAATTAATTATGAGAAATTAACTTTAATTATTAAGGATTTTTTGAATTCAAATAGTCTTAAAATAGACGATATTAATAAAATATATGTAAACAGAGGTCCAGGGAGCTTTGCGGGCATTAGAAATTCTTTATCAGTTGTTAAGGCATTTAATGTTGCGAAAAAAATTGATTATTATTGTTATAGTTTTGATGATTTTAAGGATGAAATAAATGTAAAATATGAGGATATTCCCAATCTGTGTGACAAATTTAAAATTAAAAAAAATTTGATTAAACCTGTTTATTTAAGTTAGAATTGAATTATGTCAGAAACAATAGAACAAAAATGTTTATCTAAAGGAGTTAAATTAACTGACCAGAGAAGAATAATTGCTCAGGTTATGTCAGAGTCTTCTGACCATCCAGATGTGGATGAATTGTATAATAGAGTTTCAAAAATTGATCCAAAAATTAGTATTGCAACGGTATACAGAACAGTAAAATTATTTGAAGAGTCTGGAATTTTAACAAAACACGAGTTCAAAGGTGGAAAAGCTAGATATGAAGAATTAAACGAAGGACATCATGATCATTTAATTGATGTTAAATCTGGTGAAATTATTGAGTTCGTTGATGAAGAAATCGAGAAGCTTCAAAAAAAAGTTGCAGAAAAATATGGATACACATTGGTAGATCATAAATTAGAATTATATGGGGTTAAAAAAAAATCCCAGTAAAATGATACAAAAAATATTTATCAAGACATTTGGATGTCAAATGAACGAATATGATTCTAATAGAATATACGATGCCGTTAAAAAAATAGGTTACGAAAAAACTGATAATTATGAAAATGCAAATTGTTATTTATTAAATACCTGTCACGTAAGAGATAAAGCTAAAGAAAAAGTTTACTCTGAGATTGGCAGAGTTAAAAAAATTTTCCGGCATAAACCAAAACCTTTAGTAATCATTGCAGGCTGTGTTGCGCAAGCTGAAAATCAAGAAATGCTTAAACGTGAGCCATATATTGATCTAGTAATTGGTCCACAATCTTATCATAAAATTAATAACACTATATTAAGTTATGTTTCCCAAAAAAAAAAAATTGAAGAAACCGAGTTTGATGCTGTCTCTAAGTTTAAATATTTCAGTAAAATTAAAAATGAAGCTGGAAAAGTGTCTTCATTCTTAACTATTCAAGAGGGTTGTGATAAATTTTGTCATTTTTGTGTAGTCCCATATACTAGAGGATCTGAATATTCTAGACCTTTTCAGCAAATTATAGATGAGGCCAAGTACTTATCTGAAAAAGGCACTAAGGAAATTGTGTTACTTGGTCAAAATGTTAATGCTTATAAAGACGGTAAAAATAGATTGTCCAATCTAATTATAGAAATAGAAAAGATACCTGATATTAAAAGAATTAGATACACTACCTCTCACCCAAAAGATATGACTGAAGATTTGATAGATATTTATAAAAATACTCAAAAATTAATGCCTCTTGTACATCTTCCAATACAAAGTGGATCTGATAAAATTTTAAAACTAATGAATAGAAAGCACACCATTAAAGACTATACCAATATATTTGAAAAACTAAAAAAAATTAATAGTAAAATAAAATTTTCAAGTGATTTTATAATTAGTTACCCCGGAGAATTAGAGGGAGATTTTAAAAAGACATTAAGCTTGATAGAAAAAATTAATTTTATTAATTCATATTCTTTTATTTACAGTGCCAGACCAGGAACAGTTGCCGCTGAATTAGATTTAATTGATAAAAAAATTTCCATGCGAAGATTAGAAAAAATCCAGGATAAATTATATGAAAACCAAATGAATATAAATAAATTGTTTAAAAATCAAATAATTGATGTCCTAGTTGAAAATTTAACTGATGACAAAACCCAGACTTTTGGTAGATCTGAGTATATGACATCAGTAATATTCAATGGTAAAAAAGAACATATTGGAAAAATTGTTCCAGTAAAAATAAAAAAATTTAATAGAACCACCTTATTTGGTGAGCTAGTAAAAGATCTAAACAAAAAGGTAGCATAACAATTGAGCGGTATAACAAAAAAAAATATTGACCCATCTTTAAAATTTGTTTATTCAGAAAATAATTCTTTAAGTGTTATATTTCATGATAACGATTTATTGATGGGTGTTGTAGGTGA
>MDSX01080681.1_pt1 | contig 12470 bp, 11 predicted proteins | sample 811141 | NCBI WGS metagenome assembly MDSX01 (sample SAMN05326642, study PRJNA326480) | marine metagenome | isolation source: seawater | place: Atlantic Ocean: South East | collected 2010
GTCCAGGATCGCGCGCACCCGCGCGTCCAGGTCCGCCATGACCCGCCTCCAACGCGCGTCGCGGGAGTGACGATGGTGGAAAGCGCAGATGACACCCAAGATTTGAAAGAAAAAATGGAGTTTTTTGCAGTGCGTCAACGAGTGAGAGTGCGAGTGATACGACTGTTCTCAGGTCTATTACATAAGAGCCGCGTCGCACGCGTTTAATAAGCTAAGCCGAAACCCACCGCCGCACTAAGTGTGAACTCACTCAAGTTCACGCTTAATACGCCTCCCTGTCCTTGCTGTGATCGACAACCTTCTTCGACGCGAGGAAATCGGTGAATTCCTGCGCGGGCGCCTTGGAAAACGCAGTTTCCCTCCAGAGATCGGGCGAGAGGAAGCCGTAAGATTTCTTGAGGGCGTAGTACGTCGCCTTGACAAAGTTACCGAGGGTTTTCGTGCTGCCGGTGGAGGAGGTGTAGACGTCGTGGAGACCCGCGAGCTGGAGCACCTTCTTGGAGCCGTTCGCGGCGACGATGCCGGCGCCGCGCGGCGCGGGGATGAGCCGGATTGAAACCGACCCGCACTTGCCGGTGAGCTTGGTGGGGATGGTGTGCGGCGCGCCGAGCTTACCGCCCCAGTATCCGCGGCGGACGGGGACGATATTGAGCTTGGCGAGGATCATGGAGCCCTGGATGGAGTGCGCAACCTCCTTGCACGCCTTGACGCCGAGCCCGATGTGGCCGTTTTTGTCGCCGACGACGACGAAAGCCTTGAACCTCATGCGCTGACCCGCGGAGGTCTGCTTCTGCACGGGCATGATCTTCATAACCTCGTCGGAGAGCTCGCCGAGGAAGTGCTCGACGATCTGGTGCTCCTTGATGGGAATGGAGAAGAGGTAGATCTGCTCGAGGGAGCGGATCTTACCCTGCTGCACCAGGCGGCCGAGCTTGGTGCACGGGGTCCAGCGATCTTCGGGTTTGGCGTCGCGCCTGCCGCGGCCGCGTCCGCGTCCGCGATCGCCGCGGTCGCCGCGACCGAATCCGCGGCCGAAGCCGCCGCGTCTTTCACCTCCACGTTCAGCCATGGTGTCTACTAGCGTTACCTGCGATGGGCGACGAAATGAGGAAAAAAGAGTTCAGTTTGCAGTTCTCGGACGCGCGGAGAGAGGTTGGATTTTCAGGCCCTAGCGTGATGCGGGAGCGGGCCCGGGGAGGTGCCGCGGCCGGTTTCAAGGCGATTCGAACGCGCGAACGGGGCGGTGATACGTAGTACACGCCGCCGACACTTCGCGTGATGCTCCAATCGCGCTCGACGGCGAATCCGGACGGTCCCTCGGGTCCCGCAAACCCTGGAAAAAACACCGCGGTTCCTCGAACCCTAACCGATGAAGGACAGGGCGATCGATCGACCGGCGGATGCGGGGCGGGTGGGGTCGCGACGACATCGCGCGGACGGTCTCGAGGCGCGGATACGCTCCGAGGACGTCCGCGTGCATCGCGCGGGTCGCACACGCGATCGCGTCCCGTCGCGTCGCGCCGGTTCCGGGCCCGGCGGACCCCATCGATGCGCGCGAAGCTCGTCAATCAGACGAAAGCCGACGCTCGTCGCTGGGGGTCCGCGGGGCGCCGGTCCGACGCGTCGCGAGTGGATTCGGTCGCGGCGCGCGATCCGCACGAGTGTCGCGCCCTCGCCGTGGCAAATCTTGGAAATCGCACGAGCGCTGGGGACGTACCGTCGACGTTCGTCGGCGTGTTTGAGAGGGCTCGGATGTGGACAGGTTCGAGCTGATATACGGGTCGAGCCCACAAAATGAAGAGGCGACGATTGGTGGTGAGATGTAACTGAAAAGCGTGCGATTTGTGAAATAGAATTGGAAAATATGCGACGTAAATATGTCATGCACGAGGGATCAGTGAGATCTGTGTGGTTAAATTGGTTAATCTATCGTCACGTCGGTTCGCTTCTTCCGAGGAACTTTTCGCCCCACCGGCGGAGCGCAGTCGTCACGACCCAGCCGCGCGTTGCAGTGCATATCGGCGCGAGATGGTCGACCTGACCGCCGGCCTTTGCGACCTCCCCGAGGAGCTCAAGGTGCTCGTCCTTTCCCACATCGAGCACATCGAAGCTCACCACATACTGGCGTTGAGCTCGACTTTTCAAGAGGCTTTTTCCCTGCTCAGGGCTTTGCCGCGTCCTTTGGACTTCGAGGGTGTGGAGGGCGACATCCTTGGTCTCCTGGTCGTTCGTCTCCTGGACAATGATCGTGTGCGGTCTCTGGAGAAAGAGCGGGCGTTGGAGCTCATAGGGGTGCACCAGGATCGCCTCTGCGAGTACGCCTGCGTGCAAAGGAACTTCGAGGTTCTCAAGTGGGCTCACAACAAGCTGGACCTTCCGTGGGCGCCGTATCCCGCTGGGCACGTGAGCGACGACGTCCTCGTGTTGCGCATGCTACGCGAGGCATCAGGTTGCGCATGCTACGTGAAGCTCAAGGAGAAGTGGCGGGTGGACGTCGGGCCGGAGAAGTGGCGCGGGGTTACGATGGAAAACGGTCGAGTGGTGAAGCTCGAGTTGGAGGGGGTTGGCCTGACCGGAGCGGTGCCGGCGGAGATCGAGCAGCTCACGTCGCTGACGAGGTTGAACCTCCGTGGCAATCGGCTGACGAGCCTGCCGGCGGAGATCGGGCAGCTCACCTCGCTGACGGTGTTGGACCTCCGCAGCAACAAGCTGACGAGCGTGCCGGCGGAGATCTGGCAGCTCACCTCGCTGACGGTGTTGACCCTCGAGGGCAATCGGCTGACGAGCGTTCCGCCGGAGATCGGGCGGCTCACGTCGCTTGAGAAGTTGGACCTCTTCGGCAATGAGCTGACGAGCTTACCGGCGGAGATCGGGCAGCTCACGGCGCTGAAGTGGTTGTCCCTCGCCTACAATCGCCTGACGAGCGTGCCGGCGGAGATCGGGCAGCTCACCTCGCTGGAGAGGTTGGAGCTCAACAGCAATCGCCTGACGAGCTTACCGGCGGAGATCGGGCAGCTCACGTCGCTGAAGTGGTTGTCCCTCGCCTACAATCAGCTGACGAGCGTGCCGGCGGAGATCGGGCAGCTCACCTCGCTGACGGGGTTGAACCTCGGCGACAATCAACTGTGGCCTGATGGCATGTCATCGCCGGCTGCGATACCCGAGCTCAGAGCGGCGGGCTGCACCGTGTATCTGGATGACGACGTGACGTTAGACGAATAGAAACGGCTCTTGTATGCGCGATAGTAGCTTGTAACGTGTGCACAGAACCCCCCGCCAATTGGTTGATCGATGAAACTTTTACCTTCGTACAACAACAACGACAACGCGACCTTCTCTCGCTTCGCGCGTCACTCCGCGAGCTTCTTCCGAAGCGGCGACCCGCGCCCGGGCAACAGAAACATCCTCACGCCATTCGCCACGAGCCTGCACGCGTGAAACTGCGCCAGCGCCACCCATAACGTCGACGCGCCCATCCCGAACTTACCCACGCAGAGCGTCAACGTCCTGCACACAAAACAGCCTTCACTCTAACTGCCCGTACGAAAACATGAAAAAGAGACTCACCAATACGAAAGCGCCGCGTTGGGCGCGTAACAAAACGACATGAACCGCATGTCCCGCGCCGCCAACAAACACCCCTCGCTCCCCATCGACGCCGTGTGCAGCAACAGCGCGATGGACATCGCGGGCGCGCACTCCGCCATGATGGCGATCACCTCGGGCGATTTAGTAAACAATCCCGGCAGCGCCAGCGCGACGCCGCAACTGGCGACGGCGTTGAGAATGCCCAACCCACACGCCGCCAACAGCAACATCGCGGCGGTCCCCGTCGCCCTCCTCGAGCCAAGCACCGGGGGTAAGAAGGTCTGCGCCGCCTGCGAGACGCCGTCGCCCATGACGGCGAAGAAGAAGTAGATTGCCGTCATCACGCCTGTGACCAACAAAACTCGATGTCAGTCACTCAAATTGCCCATACGGAAATAAAAAGAAGGACGCACCGTTCGCCGCGGAGCACGCCGGGGAGATGGCCGTCACCGCCTGCACCAAACTCGCCACGAACAAAACTTTGATCGAGTTTAAGAACAAAACAGGGCCGGCGATCTTGGTGAACCGCTTGGCTTTGGCGAGGCCGGGAATCGAACGCGGGACCGCTTCGAGCGACGGAAGCTCGACGGCGTCCTCGTCGATCACATCCGCGTCTTCCAAAATAACGCCGCCTTCGTAGTAAGAAGCCTTGACGTCGTCAACCCGCGACGAGCCGTTTCCAGCCGTTTCCGCCGCCGCCCGTTTCTCCCGCCCGGTCTTGAGCAACAAGTACACCAGCGCCGTCGCGACGACCGCCTGCGACGCCACCGTCGCGAGCGCCGCGCCGCCGATGCCCCACCCCAAACCAACAACCAGCGCGACGTCCGCGACGAGATTCACGAAACCTGTCAAGAAAACACGACGTCAGGTCACTCTAATTGCCCATACGTAAATAAAAAGAACTTACCCGAGCACGCCACCGCTATGAGCGGCTGCCACGGTGACTTACACGCGAGAAACGAAGCCTGCGCGACGGACGCCACCAACTGGAACGGCACGCCGACGCATCGTATCGCCGCGTACGTCAGCGCCGCGGGGACCACCGCCGCGGACTTGGGCCCAGCGAACGCGGCGATGGCGGGCGCCGCGACGACGGACAGCGAAATCGCCACAACCAAGCCGAGCAGCGCGGCGAGCGCGACGGCGTCCGAGACGATTGACGTTCCATCTTCCTCGTCCTCGTCGCTGCGTTCACCCTTTGCATTCACCCGTGTTCTCTTCTTTCGCATGCGTTCCTGCGCCACTAACGTCGTCGTCGCCACCGCGAGCGACGATGAGAGGAGGTAGGATGGGTAATCCACGTAGACGCCCCCCGGGGTCATGGCCGCGAGCTCGAGTGTGCTCGCGGTGCCGACGACGGCGGTGTCCACCATGGATAGGATCGGGCCACTGAGCCAGATGGCCATCGTGGGCAGCGTGAACCGGACGAGCCGCGCGAAGAGCTCTCCGCTGAAGATCGGCTCGTCGTCGTCGTCGTCTTCGTCGATGGATGCCGAGACGCCCGTCTCGGGGTCGTCGACGGAGCCGTTCAGGATGACGACGCCGTCGAGGTCCGCGCCGGCGTCGATCGGGGGAGGGTCCTGCTCGTCCATGCTCGCGAGGAGGCCCGCGGTGGAGTCCACGGCGTGACATCGCGCGCGGCGACGGAGCCCATCCGGCGTCGGCGTCCACGTCCCCAAAGCGGTCGACGCGTTTGTGACACACGCGGGGGCGGGGGATCCCCCGCGTGCCTGAGGCCACCCGCGGCGCGCACGACGCGGCGTCAGCGCCCGCGCACCGACACCCGCGATCGCCCCGGTCCTCGCCGCGAAGCTCATTGTGCGATACGACCCACCACGCGCGTCTCCCAGTGTCCCGGATGGACCCCGACTATAATGGGTCTCAAGATAACGGTGTGACCTGGCATTTTTGCGCCAAATATATAATATCCCATTCATTCACCAGCGCTAATACCGCTAATACCTGCTCACGACCGCCGCGCGAACTCCTGGTTCAGCGCCCTGGCCACCGCGTTCACCCGCTCCATTACCCTATCACCCTCCCCACCCGCCGCCACACGCGTGCCGTACCGAGCGCCGAACTTATCCGGATGCCAACGCCGAAGTAGCCGATGGTACGCGAGCTTCCGCTCCTTATCGCCGCCGCCGTCGCACGCGTGCCGCAGCATCGCGCTCATCTTCGGCGGCCACGGAACGTCGTCGTAACGCAACGGCGCAGATTCCTCGGATCCGGACCCGGACCCATCGGTACCCGTCGTAACGGTCGTCGTAACGGTCGCCTCCAGAGCGTTCCATCGCGCCTCGTGACGAGCCCATTTATCCGACTTGCTCGACGCCTTCTCCCTCATCTTCTCCGCTTTCGCCTCCGCGCGTTGCTCCCGCCTCTTCTCCTTCTTAGCCGCGCGGCGCTCGCGCTCGCGCTCCAACAATGCCTCCTCGCGCTCCTCCTCACGTCGCTCGCGTTCCTCGTCCTCGCGCTCCACCCGCGCCCAGGACGCGGCTTCCGCTTGTTCCCGATGTAAACGCCGTCGGGCCTCCTCGGGGGTCTCGTTGCCTTGGTAAGTGCCCTCGCCGTTGAGTGAAGCGCCGTTGGATGTGGATGCATCGTCGGCGTAGGGTGTGGTTGGGTCGTACGAGGACGGACCGGGCGGCCGCTGCACCGACGCGGACCCTCCGTTGCTACCTCCGAAGCCGTTCGTCGTCTTCGCGTTCATGGTGCTCGGCACTGCCTGTGACTGGGACTCGACGTCGACCCAGCGGCTGCCGTCCCACCTCTGATGCGCGCCCTTGTCACTACCGCCACTACCGTTAGACGCATCGCGGTTCGCCTGTCGCCGGCGCCACGCGACGACGGCGGCGAGCGCGAGGGCGGAGGCGAAGAAGGCGCCGCGGATCACAGATGCGAACGCCTGCGCGATCGGCCCGGATGTCTCGTCGCGGGTCCACGAGACGACGCCGGTGAAGAGGAGCACGAACGATACTGCTGCGACTGCGACGAGGATCCTGGTTACGCGCGAGCGCCCCCGCGGTATCATCTCGACCCTGCGCTGCCCAATGCGCGAGTCCCGAGAAAATCTCGATTGATAGCGCCCCCGCGGCCTGAAGAAAGATTGAAGTCGCGCCCGTGCCCCCAGACTGGGCGGCGCTGTCATTCACACGCCGGGAGAATGCCCCCGACCGCGAGAGGAGGCAGACGCCGACGATGGATCCTCGCCGCGGGAGTCGGGTACGTCCCCATCCACCGAACACTCACACCCGTACACGCGCGCCCCCACACATCCGCTCCATCGACCCGCAACATCGACACGGCACCTGAATCCTCCGGCATCCCCTTCCCCTCACCAGGTGCGGCGTCGCGCTGGTGGCGTACGGCGCGAGGCGGGTGTACCTCGCCGGCATCGTCGCGGGTCAGTCATCCACGCCCGAAGTGAAACCGACAAAGACGAAGAAACGTGTCGAGGACGATGAGCCGGAGACGGAGGCGAACGTCGACGATGTCGATGACGTCCCCGACCACCCTCCCGCCACGCCCGGGCCCGCATCCTCGGGCGTCAACGCCGCGTCGTCGTCGAACCCGCCCATCAGGAAGAAGGAGGCGATGCAGCAAGCCGCCGTCGCCGCCGCATCGTCCACCCCGCCTCCCACCTCCGTCGACCAGGCACCCACGCGAACGTCAACCCCGCGCGATTGGCGAGACAGACTCACCGCGCGACCAAAAGGAACCAACGCAACCCCGGGACCGCAGCTGGACGACGACGTGAGCGCGTCGACGATGGACCTCGTCGCGAAGTACGACACGATCCAGCGCGAGTTCACCGAACGACGCGGCGCGTTCGACGTCGACGCGGTGAAGGACGCGTCCCGATGGTTCCACTTCGAACCGCATCCGGGCGTCGGCGTCTGGCCCGTGCCGTACACTAAATTGAACTTACCGAATGAATGCACCAGGCTCGTGGTGCTCATGCTGGAGGATGCGCCGGCGGTCGCGGCGGCGGGGGCGGCGTGCGCGAGGGAGGTGATGCGAGCGATGGGCGCCGCCGGCGTCGGGTGCTTCAACGTACCACGGAGCGCCTATCACGTCACGGTGTTCTTCCTCTCGCTGCCCACGGATCCGGTGGCGGATCCAACGACGGTGGATGGAAAATCGATCGGCAGGTTCGTCCCGGATCACGGCGCCGAGGACGCCGCGGTGAACGACGCCCTGCGCGGTGAGGTGGACGTCAACGGAGGGGGCACGCCGGTTCACATCGCGCTTAATAACGGCTCAGGTAGTAACGGCTCGGTCGGACATGAAGGGTCGAAGGGAGGAGGGCGGGTACGGGAAAACGCGATCGGCGACGTGACCCTGGAGGTGGACCGCGTCGCAATGGCCAAATCCGGGTCACTCCTCTTACTGTTCAGGGATCCAGACGGGACCTTGGATCGCATGCGAAGGGCGCTGCGGGGCGCATTCCCCGGCGCGCCGGCGAAGCAGACCACCATCGCGCACTGCACGCTGCTGAGATGCTTCCCGAATGGGGAGGCAGATGAAAAGGATTCGTATTGTTTGGACCCGCGGGCGTTCGCGGACGTCAACGCGGCTTGCGCGCGGTGGACGCACAGGCTGGCGGGCGCGAGGGTCAAGGTGAGCCGGGCGTGGCTCGTGCGTGAGGAGCGGTTCTCGTCCGTGGACGGCCCGCGGTCGTCCTTCCACCTGTGATGGATGATGGACACGTCGCGGCGGAGCGTTAGCTAACATCACCTTTAGCGTGAACTTTTTGGATAGAGCAGTTAGGGTCACCACCATCCAGGTCCTTCGCACTGTTCACCCGCGCCGAGCTGTGGGTGATGTCTTCGTCGTCCGCCGCTGAGGCATCCCACGCACGGGACGCGGCGTTCGCGCGTCCCGCCGTCGCCGCCGGATTCGCCGAGACCGGCGCGCGCGTCTCACGCCGCCCCGTCCGGTGGTCCGGCTTCGCCCGCATCGCGGGTTCGTTTACCGATCCCCCCCATCCATCCATCCGCCCCGTCTTCGACCTCGCCAAGGCGACGAAAGGGAAGGTCAAGGAGAAGGTCAACCGCGCGAAGGTTGAGTACTTCGGCATGGTGCGCGTGCGCGGCGACGGGCGGTGCATGTTCCGCGCCATGGCCGTCAGCCTCGCGCACATCACCAACAAGGTGCTCACCGCATCCTCGGAGGAGGCCGAGGCTGATCAACTGCGTCTCGCCGTCGCGGAGACGATGTGCCGCGCGCCGGAGAAACGCAAAAACTACAAAGATGCCGAGATGGCCATCTCGTTCGAGATGCCGATGGGGACGTACTGCAAGCGCATCCTGCAGACGTCCTTCTGGGGCGGCGAGCCCGAGCTACTGGTCCTCTGCCACCTGCTCAAACGGCCGATAATGGTATACCTGCCCGCGGCGAAGGTACAAAGCGCGGGGACGAACAACGGGTTCGTGGCGATCCAGACGTACGGGAGCGAGTACACGGTGAGCAAGAAAAGCGGCAAGACTCGAAAGCCGGTCCGGCTGCTCTTCAACGGTGAGAACCACTACGACGCTTTGGTCTGATTATGGTTAAGACTCTTAGCGTCGGCGTTCGTAAATTTATCAATAAAAGCTGCGGCTTATAGCGAATACACCCTCGAGTCGAGTCCACCTCTCACGCCCAGCGAGTCTCCCCGGTCGCGGTGTTGTAGTAATACGCGCGTCCCTCTGAGTAGTGCGTCTGCCACTCGCCGCCCGACGGCGCGGTGGAAATGGAATCGCCCGTCATCGCCGGCGCCGCCGCTTGCGCTCGCCCCTGTCCCCACTCCGCGCCCGCGATGGCCTGCGCCCCCGGCTGCTGCGTCTGCGCGGGCTGCTGCGTCTGCGCGGGCACGTACACCGCACCTTGCACCTGGTTCGGGTCCACGTACGCGTACTGACCCTGCGCACCCGGCTGCTGCTGCGCGTACTGCGCGTACTGCTGACCACCCTGCGGCTGAGCGGGCACCGCCATCATCATCTGCTGACCGTACCCTTGCGCCTGCATCGGCTGCCCGTAGCCCTGCACGGGCACCGCCACCATCTGCACCTGCCCGGGCGGCGGCATGCCGTACCCACCGCCCTGCGCCTGCTGCATACCCGCACCTACCGCGTACCCACCACCGCCGCCGCCCTGGCCCAAGTTAGCCGGGGGTAACAAACCGCCCTTCTCGCGGGTATCGCCTGTGAACAAAACACACCGTCATACTAATTGCCCATACGAGAATTAAAGTAAACTCACCGTTTTCGATAACCTCGCGAACCATCGCCTCCGCCGCGGCGACCGCCTCGGGGGTTCCCGTGACCTGAACCGTCCCTTTATCCCGCTTCATGTCCAGCTTGGTGTTCGTGGCGGTCTGGATGTACTTGATCATGTCGCCACCCTTGCCGATGATCCGGCCCTCGCTGCCCATGCACGGGACCTCGATCACGGCTTTAGCGCCGCCGCCGCCGTGGCCGCCGTATGCTCCCATCCCGCCGACTCCCATGTTCATCATCGGCTGCGGCGCGCCCATGGGCATGCCGTACCCCTGCTGCTGCTGCTGCATGCCGTACCCCATCTGCGGCGCGCCCATCGGCGCCTGCTGCGCGTATCCACCACCGGGTGCGCCGCCCATCGGCTGCTGCGCCATCCCGTACGCCTCGAAGGGCTTCGGGGCTCCGCAGCTGAAACACGCCGTCTTCGAACGGAAAACGTTCGCGCCGCACTGCGGGCAAAGCCAGTCGCCAACCTCCCGCTTACCCGCCTGGGAAGCCTGCGCGGCGAACGGGTCCGTCGGCAACGCCATGACCTCCAGCACGATCCGCCTGGCTAAGATGACCTTACCACGCGGGCCGTTGACGTCGCATCGACCGGTTCCCTTGGAAACCTTGGCGACGGCGCCAGACTGGCGTTCAATCTCCTTGATCGTCGCGCCGCCGCGGCCGATCACGCGGCCTTCCTGCCCGGGGCACGGGACCTCGATGGACACCGGTTCATCGACGTCGGAGCCTTTCAAAACGTCCGGGAAATCGGAAGCGGCGGCGTCTTCGCCCGAGTCGATCTTGGCGCGAGCGTCTGCGACGATCTTGGCGATCATCGACGCCGGAGTCTCGGGCCCGACGTAGCCGGTGTTGGTGACGACCGCGCGTTCGTTCTTGCTGACGTCGCCGTTCTCGATGACCTGCGCGATGTATTCCGCGGCGTCGCGCATGACGTTTTCCGGCCCGGTGACGAGGCAGGTGCCGCGATCTCGTCGCATCTCGATCTTGCAGTTGAACTTTCGTTCCATGTGCCGGATCGTCTCGCCGCCCTTGCCGATGACGCGTCCTTCGTTGCCCTTGACGTTGATCTCGATGGATGCCTTGCCGGTGTTTGGGTCGATGGTCACGGGGGGCATCTCGATCTCGGGGACGGCGGCGGCGTCGGCGTCCTTCCTAGGCGCCTTGGCTTCTTTTTCGCCGTCGTCGTCTTCATCATCCTTCGCGTCGTCGGCATCATCGCCAGCCTCGGCATCCTCGCCGCCGCGCCCGCGCTTGCGCTTCTTCTTCTCGATGGATTCGGATACGGCCTTGGCGAGCGGGGGGTCGGACTTGGCGGGCGTCGTCGCCTTTTCGTCCGTCGGATCCGCGGCGGGGGTATCTGCGGAGAATCGGATGGATGGGTGGGGGCGGTCAGTTCGGGTCCAGCTGTGTGTGCTCGCGATGCTCGGGCTCATGACGTGTTTGCGCGTGTCGCGGAATCGCGCGGCGACGTGACCATCGGGGGGTGGCATCGCGGGACGGGACCCGGACGGACGCGCGCGCCGTCGATCGCGGATTCCCCTCCCCGGCGGCCAGATTATTCTTCTAGGGCGGAGTGGCGGCGTCTCATCAATTGTGATGCGCGTTCGCGCGTCGCGGAGGAGACGGACTCGAGGGCCGCCGCCGCCGCGGGTTCGCACTCCCACTCGATGCTCGCGCGCCGGTGGGTTCACGTTCGGTAAGGGAGGGCGGGAACGGGGATCGGACGCACCGTCGTTCGCCTCGGCGTCGGCGTCCGACGACTCGAGTGCCGCCCGCAGCCTCGCGACGAGCGCGGCTTTGAGCCCCGTGGCGTCCAGCCCGCGGGTCTTCAGCGCCTCCTTCAGCTGCGCGACCGTCATCGTGCTCGGGTCCGTCATCGTGAAGAGCGCTCCCGTGGGATGTGCGAGGCGCCTCCGTGCGGACACAATGGCCGCGAGAGACGGGAGAGCAATTTAACTCTTGAAGCGGCAAAGCGGCGGTCCGTTTTCGGACCCGCGAGCTCACTCCGCCCGGGCGAAATGCACCAAATGGCAAAGCCGCCGGTCTACGCACATGGGCAAATGTCACGACCGGTCAGACACAGTTTTATTTATTTAATTGGTTGATTTTTCAAACTGCGAGCCTGTCAACGGAGGGACGTAAAATCCTCCGAAGTTTTCCAAAAACCAAAACGTAGACGGCATTTTTGAACTCTGAAACACGTGTGTGGGTGACGGGCCCGCCATTCTCTGCCCGCTCATGAGAAAATCCGTGATGATATCTTGTCAGCAGGTCAGACCGGTGGTTTAATAGTTCGCGAAATTACTGAAATAACGCATTTTGGGTCCATTTTTGAACTGGACCCTATCTTCGGAGGGGTTTACGAACTTTCAGGTTATCGATGACGACTTCAAAAGTCGTAAAAAAACTGATATGAGTGCGTAAACAGTCATCAGTTTGGGTTTATGAAATCTCGTAGGGTTTCTCTCAGACTCTAGTTGCCCACAGATCATGAACCAGCAAAGATACTCGTCGTTGACTTATTTATTGTCACCACCTCCTCCGTCCCAGCTCGAAGCACTTCGGGGCGCGCACCTCCGCGGGCGCGAGAGACCATGTCGCCCCCCCATCGCA